>ENA-OWNT01000598-OWNT01000598.1-seawater-metagenome-genome-assembly--contig:-NODE-598-length-73046-cov-5.716181_pt1 | contig 73046 bp, 63 predicted proteins | sample MGYA00238136_ERZ651165 | MGnify/ENA primary metagenome ERZ651165 (study PRJEB26861, sample SAMN08777766) | seawater metagenome | isolation source: coastal seawater | place: USA: Florida | collected...
GGGGGGGGGGGCGGGAGGCCCGCCCGCAAGCCCCCCGCGGGGGGGGGGGGGGGGGGTCAGGTCTCCGGCGCGGCGAACTGCTTGGCCAGGCGAAGGCCCTGCATCTGGTAGTGGCTGCGGGTGTCCGAAGCCCCGTAGAGGACGTCGGGACGGGCCTCGTTGGCCATGAACTGCAGGCGGAACAGCGGCTGGCCATGCTCCAACAGGAAGGGCACGTCGTGGGTGCGAATCTCCAGGACGAGCCGGGCGCCATCCGACGAGGTGGGGTCGCCGTCGAACCAGCCGAAGCCGGGGTCGATGAAGCCGGCGTAGTGGGTGCGCAGCTCGCCCTTGGTGGCGTCGAAGGCCAACAGCTCGGCACACACATCGGGCGGGATGCGCAGGCGCTCGCGGGTGGCGAAGATGTAGAACTGCTCGGGCTCCAGCACATGACCGAGCACGGGGGCGGGCGGCAGAGAGGTCCAGTAGCGGTCGATGGGCAGGTTGCGTCGGGTGAGGTCGACGGGCGGCTGGTGGCGACGTGCGAGATAGCCGACGGGACCGCCCACCCCTTCGAGGTCGACGCTCAGCAGGACGCCCGGACGCGCAGCATCCACCACCGGCGCCGGGCTGCCGTCGGACCACACGACGACGGGAGACGCCGCCTGCTTGCTCTCCAGGGCCTCTGCGCTCAGGCCGGGCCTGCCGCTGCCCAGTCTGATCTGGCCGAGTCGGTCGCCGCGCCGCACGCCGATGTGGAAGGACTGAGGGGTGATCTCGAGGTACAGGCGCCCCTGGTAGCCGGGGGGGACGGTGTCGAAGGCCTCCCCGAACTCGGTGAGCAGGCGCACGAAGACATCGAGGCGACCGGTGGACGACTTGGGATTGCCGCGGCCCCACACCTGCTCGGGAAGCTCGAGGACCTCCTCCACTTCGGCCAGGTAGACCCCACCGCGATGCAGCACGAGGGGACGGTCGCGGTCGGTGCGCCACTCGGCGGTGGCCAGGCGACCGAGCTTGCGGACCACGCCGTCCCGCCCCGGCAGGAAGCTGCACTGGAGCTGCCAGATGCGCGCGCCCACCCGCAGGTCGAGGCTGCTCGGCTGGACCTGGTCCGCGAGCACCGGCTTGACGGCGCCAATCGCGCCATCAGCGATGAGGGCGCGCAGGCTCTGGCTGACGAGAATGGCGTCAGTGGGGACGTCCACAGAAAGACTCCGAGGTCAGCGCCGGATGTAGCGGCCCATCCAGTAGACGAAGCGGAAGTCGACCGCGCCCAGGAAGGACGAGTCGCCCGGGTCGCCGTTGACCTGGTAGGGGCTGGAGCGCCAGTGGTAGTTGGATGCGGGCCGGATGGCCATGGGCAGTGGCTCGACACTGATGAGGGCGTCGTTCCAGCCCACCTCACCGAGCAGGTTGAGCGTGGAGCCATCGAGCGCGGTGCAGACGCCCGCCGCTATCTCGTCGTCGTCGCAGTTGACGCGGGCCTCGGGGAAGTAGGGCGCATCGTCGAACTCCCGAAGGTTGGTGAGAGTCCGCTCCAGCACACTGTCATCGATGGCCCCTGTAGACGGCCAGATCGAAGTGCCTGCCCGCGCCTGCAGGGCGACGAGGTGGTAGAGCGCCTGGCTTTGCTCCTCGGGCTGGCGGTCCTTGCCGGGCCGGGCGTACATGCCTTCATCGATGCCCGCGATGACCTGGCTGCGGCTGTCCTCCCCGCACACCCATCGCTGGGCGAGCCAGCCGCCCAGGAAGCCCATGTTGTAGCCAGAGAAGTTGGAGCCAGGACCGAGATCCACGATGTGTGCGCTGTCTTGGGCAATCCGATCGAGCTCGCGGGCGGCGATGAGCTGCTGGGAGATGTAGGCGAGGCCCGTCTCGTCTTCGGCCGCGGCGGCGAGCGCACCGACGATACCAAGCGCCATCAGGGCGTTCTGACCGTTTTCGAAGTCCTCGATGTAGTAGCGGTCCACCGAGGCTTCGTGGAGCAGGCCGTGGTAGGTGCGGCGGCCGTCGGCATCCATGATCTCGAGGTCGTAGCCGCTGTCTTGCACGGTGCTGAGGGTGGCCACCAGCGCGCTGGCATCGGCGGCCAGGGTGTCCTTGACGGCCTGGGGGATGTCCGGGTCGGCGCGAATCACCTCCCAAGCCGCCCCGAAGCCCGCCGCCCAGCCCACCAGCATGTCGCGAGAGCAGGAGTCCTCCCACACGTAGCCAGGGTGGTCGCCGGAGTTGTCGGCCCGCCACGTTCCGTTGTTCTTCTCCTCTGGAAGCGGGTTTCCGGCATCGTCGAACAACGGTGTGGTCTCCACCGACGCGCCATGGCCGGGCAGGGTGGTGCTTGCAAATCCCCGGGCGATGACGCCTTCGGTGCCGGTGATGGCCACCGCGCGGTGCAGGCCGTCGAGGGAGGCGAGCAGCTGGGTGCGGGCGAGGTCCACTTCCCCACAGTCGGCCCCCTCGTCTCTCAGAGCGCCGTAGCGGTAGGCGTCTGCGGCGAGTCCCACACCGCCATAGGCCCCAGCCACCTTGCCCCAGCCCGAGACCACATCGGTGACGGGCACCCCCGACCAGTCTTCGAAGTCCCATCCATCGTCTTCGTCGACCCAGCGTTGGATGAGCGCGCGGGCCTCGGTGTCGTCGGAAGCCACCTGCAGGTCGGCGTTCAGGCCGGTGCCATGGGTGTGGAAGGCGTGGAAGACACGGTCGATTCGCCGGGCCTTGGCCGCCAGCTCGGCGTCGTGGTCGGGCTGTCCAGGCCCCGCGATGAGGGAGCTCCGGTCGATGGGACCACCGCCGCACGTCCCCACGGGCTCGGGCTCCGGCAGGCAGGTGGCCTCGGAGGCGGCAGAGTCGGTGGATGAGTCGGCAGCGGCCTTGTCGGCGGGTGAGTTGCAGCCCCCGAGGGCCAGGACGAGGGTCAGACGGCGGGACATGTCTCCTCCACGGCGGCCCGTCTATCTCTGCACGGGGGCGGGCAGTGGTGACACACGACTTGTGGAGTCGCGTGACCTGGATCCCTGGCGAGTGGACGACGGGTGCGCAAGGATTGGCAGGTCGGGACCGGAGGTCACATGCGACGCGCCCTCAGCTTCTCTCTGCTCCTTCCTGCTGCACTGCTCATCGGCTGCGGCGACAAGGAGATGGATGACGGAAACGAAGATGGCGACGACATCTACGACCACACCCCAAGCGAGGGTGAAGGCGAGGACACCGCCACGGTCTGCGACGGCACCTGGTCGGTGGTGGAAGGTGTGGTGACGGGCCCGTACTCGGACGACCCGGCGGTCGGCGCCCAGGTGTACGTCTGGGGCGATGCCTTCGAGGACTCCTTCACCACCGAGACCGACGACGAGGGCGCCTACTCCATCACGGTGCCGCCAGTCGATGAAGCCTGGGTGGAGGCGTACACCTACGACGGCTGCTGGAGCTACTCGACGGAGTTCGCGGCGGAAGAGTGCGTGGTGCAGACCATCGACATCCACATCGAGGACTGCGATGTGGCGGACAAGCCCAACCTCTACCTGTACCCTGAGACGGACACCCAGATGCGGGTGAGGCTGGAGCTGGACTGGCGACAGAGCGTGGTGGCCAGCATCCCGCCCTACCGGGAAGGCGGCTGGCACGGCACGGCGCATCCCGACGGCACCTGGACCGAGAACGGCCGGCTGCAGCGCGATCCCTTCCTGTTCTACGAGGTGAGCCTGGCCGGCTGGCAGGCCCAGGAGCTGCAGCGGGATGCAGGCTGGTGCATTCCATTTGGCGGGCTGGCCGCGGTGCATGCGATGGCGGACATCCTGGCGGACTACGGCTTCGACGCGCGCGAGCGGGACGACTTCGTGGATGCGTGGGTGCATGACCTGCCGCCGGCGGACTCCTACGCGGTGTTCCCCCAGGTGGAGGTGGACGCCTATGCGGGGCTGGACATCGAGCCGGTGATGGCGGTGGACCGCCTGTGGCTGGTGGTGGATGACGGCGCGGGCTGTGCGCCGCGGGTGGAGCCGGAGGTGCTGCCGTTCGACCGGTCGGGCGAGCATGGCGTGGAGTGGGGCGTGGTGTTGGGGGACCTGGTTCGGTAGGAGGACCTTGGTTTCCGGTGTTTGGTTTCTGGTGTTGGTTTTCGGGAAAGGGTGGTCCTGCACCAAGTGGGCCCTCCCCCGCCTCCAACCAACCGCAATCGCCCGGCATGCCCAAGACAGAGCACTCCAAGCCCGCTCCTGCAGGAGACAACGTCCACTCCGCCAGTGCCCCCACTCAAGAAGCCGGAGGCCACCCCGCTCGAGTACAGGTCCGTCAGACAGACGCCGCCCCCCATGCCAGAATCACGCCATCGCAAGTCCCGGCAAGCTGGCCTGGGGGGGGATGCGCCCTCCCGCGCCACCGGCGACCAGCATCGCCACCCCGCAGGGAGCTCGCGCCGACATGACCGTCCTCATCGAGCACCACGGACCCATCACCTCAGTGGCGATCGACCGCGTCCACCGTCGAAACGCCGTCGACAGGGACACCGCGCGCGCACTGGCCGACGCCTTCCGCGCGTTCGACGCTGACAACAACGCCACAGTCGCCATTCTCACGGGTGCAGGCGGCACCTTCTGCGCCGGAGCCGACCTCCAAGCCATCGCCGAAGGACGTCCCAATCGCGTCGCCCCCGACGGGGACGGTCCGATGGGCCCCACGCGAATGCGGATCTCCAAGCCCGTCATCGCCGCCATCGAGGGCCATGCGGTCGCCGGCGGACTGGAGCTGGCCTTGTGGTGCGACCTTCGTGTGATGGCCGACAACGCCGTGCTGGGCGTCTTCTGCCGGCGGTTCGGCGTCCCCCTCATCGACGGAGGCACCGTGCGCCTCCCCCGCCTCATCGGACGTGCCAGGGCCCTCGACCTCGTCCTCACCGGCCGTCCTGTGCACGCCGAAGAAGCCCTGTCCATCGGACTTGCCACCCGCGTCGTCCCGGCCGGCAGCGCCTTCACAGAGGCCCTGTCCCTCGCGCGCCAGATCTCCGCTTTCCCCCAGCTGTGTCTGCGGCACGACCGCTTGAGCCTCCTCGAGCAAGAGGACCTCGACTACGACGCCGCCATCGCCAATGAGCTCACCCACGGCATGGTGCCTCTCACCCACGAGTCCGTCGCAGGCGCCACTCGCTTCAAGCAAGGCCAGGGCCGCCACGGTGGATTCAGCGCCGACGTCCCCGCTCATGCGCCGGACGACACTCCCGACACTCGAAGTGCACCCGTCCCCCATCCGGAGTGACCGGCTGCATCAGCCACGCCTTCAGCGCATCCCGCAGCGCAACCCGGCCACACCGCACACACCGCACCGTGGGCACCCACAAGCGGTCGCGCGGCATCAGGAGTGCATGCGCATGGGACGATTCTCCGTGGCCAGCTCGGCCAACACCTTCGACTCGTGGGCACTCAGCTCCGCCAGCCGCTCCCGCACGGCATCCCTTCCGAAGCGGTGGGTGGCGAGGTCGGTGTAGAGCGAAAAGTGCCGGGCCTCGCTGGCCAGTAGCGAGCGATACAGCTCCGCCAGCTCGGGGTCGAGGTCGACAAAGGCCTCGGACAGCAGCTTCATGCGCTCGCAGCTCCGGGCCTCGATGAGCGCGCAGCACAGCAGGGTGTCGAGGAATCGTCGGGGCTCCCCACGCCGCACCGCCTGCATCAGCCGACCGCCGTACCCGCCCGCCTGGAGCTTTCGAAACGACCAGCCTCGGGAGTCCATCACCCCCATCACAAGCTCGAAGTGCTCCAGCTCCTCGCGCGCCAGCTCGCTCAAGGGGCGCTGCAGATAGGCCTGGTCGCCATACCGGAACAACAGGTTGAGCGCCGTGCCGGCCGCCTTGCGTTCACAGTGGGCATGGTCGAGCAGCAGGGTCTCGGGGTCGGCGGTGGCTTGGTCGACCCAGTCGGCGCGGGTGGGGGCAGCGAGGTGGAGCATCGGACGTCCTTGCGGTCAGGCGGGATAATCACCGCACCCACCTCCCGCGACCGCCGGCCCCGGATGCGCCTGTCACACCGCAGTCCGCCGACCGTATTCCAACCCCAGCGCCTGGAGTCTCGATGCGCATCGCCCTGCCCTTCGCGTTCGCCGCCATCGCCTGTGGGTCTCCCGAAGACAAGGGGACGGACTCGGGTGAGCTCACCGCGAGCTTCGGAGAGTTCGGCACCCACGAGGACACCGGCCATCCCGACGCGCCCGTGCTCGAGTGGGCCACCCTGGTGAAGCGTGAGTCCACCTGCTTCATCGAGGGCGGATATTCCGACCCCCAAGGCCCCGCCGACGTACGCCGCGGCACCATCATCGCGGTCGACCCCGACTCCGGCGAGACCGTCTGGACAGACGACCTCTTCGTGTGCGTCGACTACGCCTGCATCGGCAGCTTCGGAGACCACGCCGCCTACGGCGGAGCGCCCTGCACCGCCTCGGCACGCTTCGAATACCGCGGCTTCGTCTACGACCGCAGCGACTACCAGTCCAACACCGTGGTGTTGGAGCAGTAGCCTTCGCGAAGACGCCCGCTCCCAGTCCACCAAGACCAGGAGCGGGCAAGAGCGCCGACGGCGGCGGTTCAGGACTTCAGCGAGATCTGGACGTTGTTGGCCGAGTTCAAGATCGCACCGCGGCTGTCCTGGTAGTACTTCTCGAAGGCCACCAGCAGCACCGGCGCACCGATGAGGTAGCCGAAGCCCATGGTGAGCGAGCCGAGCAGGCTGACCACGATGGACATGAGCAGCAGCTCCCAGAGGTGGGGCAGCAGGTTGTCCTTGCCGTGCTCGAGGGACACCCGCATGGCGTCGGTGGCGCTGCAGGAGCCGTCGGACTCGAGGTACTGCGCGAAGAAGAACAGCGGCAGGGTGACGAGCACGCCGATGCCGCACACCATGGAGCCGATGGAGTGGGCCACCATCGACAGCACCATCACGATGGCGTCTTCCTTGAGGTTGTCGAAGTTGAACAGCTCGCCGATCTCAGGGGCGGAGTCGGCGACCACAGCCTTGCGGGTGGCGCGCAGTGCGTTGGGGGTGAGCACCATCCCCAGTCCGAAGGTGAAGGACACCACACAGCCGAACACGAGGCTGAAGATGATCCAGCCGACGAGGTTCTGGCTGACGACCTCCCAGCCGTACTTCAAGTTGTCCACAGACTCTCCAATGGGGCGCAGGGGGTTCAGGGGACGCGCGCCCCGCCTCCTCTTGGCCCGCGACCGCCAACACGGCCACCTTGGCGGCAATGCAGTCACAGTGGGCGTGATCACCAGTAGCCAGGGCACTGGTCGGGCACCTGTTCCAACTCAGGACATGTCACTCACGGAACCCAAACCGAAGACACCCGCTCCCATCCACCTCAAGTGGACAAGAGCGGGTGCTCGAGAACAGGGAGAAGCGGCGAACTCAGGTGCGCCGACTCCTCCCAGGGGCCTTCACCTGACGGGACTCAGCCCTTCATCGGGATCTGAGCGGCCTGGGCAGCAGCGAGGACGTCGCCACGGTTGTCCTGGTAGTACTTCTCGAAGGCGACCATCAGCACGGGAGCGCCGATGAGGTAGCCGAAGCCCATGGTGAGCGAGCCGAGCAGGCTGATCACGATGGACATGATGAGGAGCTGGATGAGGTGACCCACGAGGTTCGCCTTGCCGTGCTCCATCGAGGCCTTCATCGAGCTCATGGCGTCGAAGGAGCCGTCGGAGACGAGGAACTGGGCGAAGAAGAAGAGGGGCAGGGTGACGAAGATGCCAAGGCCGCAGAGCAGCGAGCCGATGGAGTTCGCCACCATGGTGAGGATGATGACGATGGCGTCGTCGGCGATGTTGTCGAACTGGAACAGCTCACCGATCTCGGGAGCGGCACCGGCGGCCATGGCCTTGCGGGTGGCCCGCAGTGCGTTCGGGGTGAGCACCATGCCCAGGCCAAAGGTGAAGGACACCACACAGCCGAACACGAGGCTGAAGATGATCCAGCCGACGAGGTTCTGACTCACGATTTCCCAGCCGTACTTCAAGTGGTCCACGGACTCTCCAATGGGCGCACGGGGTTCAAGGGGATCGCGCCACAATGCCGACAACGATTATCCCTGGCATGTGGCTGACATCAAGGGAACAACCAGAATCTGTTGCATGACGCTCCGATGACCCACCTGTTGCACTCGCCGCGCCATCTCGGCGGGCACCGGCCAGCCCGATAGACCAGCGCATGCCGCGACCCCGCTCCACCCTCGACCGCCTCGCCCGGCTCGAGTCCGCCCTCGACCACGCCAGCGACTACGCCAGCTGGCTGGAGGTGGCCGCCGAGCTCGACACCCTCACCGGTGCCGCAGCCTGGCGTGAGGCCGACGCCCCAGACGTGTACGACGCCCGCCTTCTCCGCCGAGAGACCGACGAGCTGGTGCGCCGACGTCGAGCCGGCGATGCCCTCGGCCTCGTCGATGCCGTCGAGAGCACCCTGCTCAGACACCTCGCCGACCTTGCGGCCCCGGAGCTCTACGCCGTCTCCTTGTGCGGCACCCAACACACGGTGCACCGGTGGCGAGATGAGGTCGAGGCGGCCCTGGAGTGGCTGCTCGACGCCCCCGTGCCCGGCATCGACGACCGCGCCAAGCTCGCGCGCTTCCAGCAGGCTGCCCGCATCCACGGTCGGTCGGCCCTGGTGTTGAGCGGTGGCGCCACCTGGGGCTTCCACCACCTCGGCGTGGTGCGCTGCCTGTTCGAGAATGGTCTACTGCCCGACATTCTCAGCGGCGCAAGCACGGGCGCCATGATCGCTGCGGGGGTGTGTACCCGCACCGAGGCCGAGCTCGCCGACATGTTCGAGAACACCGACCAGATCCGTCTCGACGGCCTCTTGCCAGTGGGATGGCGTCAAGCGGTGCGCAACAAGGCCTGGCTCGACCCCGCACAGCTCGACTCCGTGCTCAAGAACAACGTGGGCGTCCACACCTTCGCAGAGGCACACGCCCGCACCGGCCGCGTGCTCAACATCTCGGTCGCCCCGATGCGCACCCGCCAGAAGCCGCGCCTGCTCAGCCAGCTCACCTCCCCCGACGTGCTGGTCCACTCTGCCGCACTGGCCTCCAGCGCACTGCCGGGCCTCTTTCCCCCGGTGGTCCTGCAGGCCCGCACCCGCGACGGCTCGACGGCGCCCTACCTGCCGAGCGAGCGCTGGGCCGATGGCTCGCTGTACGCCGACCTGCCCAAGCTGCGACTGGCCCGCCTCTACAATGTCAACCACTTCATCTTGAGCCAGACCAACCCCCACGCTCTGCCCGTGGCCCAGCTCACCGCACGCCGGGGAGTGCTGCCCACTCTGGCCGGCGTGGCGTCTTCGGCGGCCCGGGCCCAGGGGGGCTTCGCCGTCGACCTGCTCGACCGGGTCACGCGACGGGGGACCGGGCCCGTGCGCATGGCCACCGAGCGGATGCGCGCGCTGGTCGGACAGCCCTATCGGGGCGACATCGACATCCATCCGCGCTTCCGCATGGAGCTGCTGCGCAAGGTCGCGGTGAACCCCACCCGAACCGACCTGGCCACCTTCATCCGCGAGGGCCGGCGCGCCACCTGGCCCCTCCTCCCCCGCATCGACGACCAGACCCGCATCGAGCGCGTGTTCCAGCGGTGCGTCCGCACCCTGCAGTCCCGTCTCGGCAACTCGCCCTGAGCGTCTGCCCGCCGAGTCCGCTGCCTACAGCGAGCCCTTCAGCCGCTCCAGCTCGATGATGGCCACGAGGTAGTCAGCCTTGGCCTTCTCCACGTTCAAGCGTCCGTCGTCGACGTTCTTGATGGCCTCCAGCACGTTCTTCTGCACAGAGCGTCCGGCTTCGGCGAGGGCGCGTTCCGCAGACAGCGTGGCTTCGGCAAAGCGCAGGTTGGCCTGGGCGAGCTCCACCTGCTTCCAGGCGGTGGCGAGAGCGGCCACCTGAGTGCGCACCTCCTGGGCAAGCGAGCGCTCACGCGCCTCCAGATCGAGGCGGGCCTGTCGGAGGTCGGCCTTGGCCTGGTCGAGCGCGCCCCGGTCTGCGCGGTTGCCAAGGGGCATGGAGAGGTCGGCGCCGACGGACCAGGTGCGGGCGTCGCCGCTGAGCATGTTGCCGGCGGCCGAGCCCATGCCGACGTCGGTGTTGCTGGCCGGGGCCTGGTCGAGGCCGATGAGCCCGAAGGTGCCGTTGACGTCGAGCTGGGGCAGACGCCGGTGTCGGGCATCGATGAGGTCGAGCTCGGAATTCGACGACGCGAGCCGCAGCGATTGCAGCTCGGGATTGTTGGCCAGAGCAGCCTCCACCACGGCGTCTTGGTCGATAGACAGGTCGCGGGGCTCCACGGGGTCGGTGGTGAGCGAGATCTCGCTGCCGGGCGCCTGTCCCATCAGCACCAGGAGCGCATCGGTGGCGGTGCGGGCAGCGGTGTCTGCGGCAAGCAGTGCACTCTCCGCCTGAATGACCGTGGCGTCCACCCGGGTCTGCTCCACAGGAGCGAGCGTGCCCTGCTCCACCTTGAGTCGCACGATGCGCTGCTCTTCCACCGACACCTCCAGCGTCTGCTGGGCGATGACCACGCGGCGGCGCTGATACCAGAGCTCCCAATAGGCCCGAGCTGTGTTCGCGAGGACCTCCTGCCGCACCCGGAGGCGGGTGGCTTCGGCCTGGTCTCGGGCGCGGGTGGCGGTGCGCACGCCCTGCAGGTTGGACGACATGCGGAAGCCGTCGAGCAGGCTCTGCCGCACAGACGCCACAAGGCTCGACTGGTAGCGGATGTCCTCGTTGATGAGGCCGAACTCACGCAGCTGGTCGAGCGCACTGGCGCTCTCGGCGTTGTAGATGGTGGTCGACTGGGCATTTCGCCAGCTGACCGAGCCCGTCGTGCCGGTCGCGAAGAAGTGGGACAGCGAGGTCGTGAAGGAGCTGCTGCGGTCGTCGATGTTGACGCCCTGCAGCTGCGGACTCTGGGTGACGGTGGACGCGCTCGAGGCCGAACCGGTGAGCGTCGTGTCGAAGACCGCCGAGGCCGCGAGCAGGGCACCGTCCGCTCGTTCGACCGTCGTGCCGGCAATCTGCAGGGTGGGGTTGTGCCGAAGCGCCGCTTCGAGCGCCTGGTCGTAGCCGAGGTCGGCTGCAAAGGCGCTCTGGAGGGACAGGAGTGCGAGGAGGGACAGCATGGGGTCCGCCGGGGTCAGGCTTCTGTCGGGAGAGGCTCGGTCTCGGAGGACGCGGCCGGTGCCACCACCCACGCAAACCAGCGTGAGCCCGTGGCGCGCATGTCGTCGAGCACAGAGTAGAGGTAGGGGACAAAGAACAGCGTGAGGATGGTGCCAGCAGCGAGGCCACCCGCGACCACGCGGCCGAGCGGAGCATACGGGATGCCCACGAAGGTGGACGTGCCAACCGCCATCGGCATCACGCCGAAGATGGTGGTGAGCGCGGTCATCAGGATGGGACGCATCCGCCGTCGCCCCGCCTCCACCAGCGCCTGGGTGCGGTCGTGTCCTTCGCGCCGCAGACGGGTGACCAGGTCGATGAGCACGATGCCGTTGTTCACGACAACGCCCACCAGGATGACCAGTCCGACGCCAGCCATGAAGTCGAGCGGCGTCTCGGTCAGGTAGAGCGTCCAGTACACCCCGACGCCGGCCATCGGGATGCTGGTGAGAATGCCCAGGGGCAGGATGAAGCTCTCGAAGAGCACGCCCATGATGAGGTAGACGAAGGTGACCGACAGCACGAGAGCAAGGATCATTGCGGCATCCTCGGCATCTCGACTCATCTGGCGTCCGCGGAACGACCAGTCGTATCCGCGCGGCAGGTCGAGGCTGTCGAGGGTGGCGGCCACCGTGCCGTGGGCGGCCCCCATGTCCACCCCAGGGCCGAACTCCACCGTCACCTCGAAGGAGGTGATGCGGTCCACCCGCCGAATCGTGCCACTCCCGGGCGCCACCTCGGGATGCACCAGCGCGCGGAGCGGAATGCTCTGGCTCGTGAGCTGGCTCCACATCGGGAAGTCGAGCAGTCGGTCGATGTCCTCCCGGTCTTCGTAGCGGAAGCGCGCGACGACATCGACCTCCTTGCCGTCGTCCTGGAAGTCTGGGAGCTGGTTGGCCCGAAGGGCGAAGCCCACGGTCTGGCCGATGGTGCGGGCGTTGAAGCCGTAGCGGGCCAACGCAGCGCGGTCGGCCGTGAGTCGGACTTCCCGCATGCCCTCCTCTTCGTTGTCGAAGGAGACCGCCGTGACGTCCTCGATGCCCTTGATGCGGTTCTTCGCCCGCTCCGCGAGGCGCTCCAAGGTGGGGGTGTCCTCTCCGGTGAGCACGAAGTGGACGATGTTCTGGGGGTTGTTGTCGTTGCCGCCCCAGCCCACGTTCGCATCGACACCAGGGAGCTCGGGCAGCTCGTCCTTGGCCACCTCGATGACGTCCTCCCGCGACAAGATGCCCTCGGGGCGGTCTTCGGGGTCTTCGAGGTAGACGTACATCCGCCCGTAGTTGGAGCTGCTGCGCAGGTCGCTGCGGTGGGTGCGGATGCCCCAGTCCTCCTTGTGCTCGTCGACCCACTGCTCGTAGGTCTCCACCACCTCGAGGCGCTCGGAATACGAGAAGTCGCCGGGCACCTCGTAGCGCACCACGAACTCGCTCAGGTCACCGCCGCCTTCGTCCTCGCAGCCCACCGTCTGGAATGGAAGCACCCAGGTGAACAAGGTGACCGCCACCACACCCACCAGGGCATCGGTGCGGTGGCTCAGCACCCACTGCAGGCCGCGGGTGTAGCGGCCGGTGAGCCAGGTGATCCAGCGGGGTTCTTCGGGAAGTCCGCCATCGCCCTTGAGCAGCGTGGTGGTGAGTGGCGTGAACACCAGGGCCACGAACAGGCTCGCTGCCAGCGCCCACACGACCGGCATGCCGATTTCGCCGAGGAAGAAGCTGAAGTCGGCGTTCTCCGACATCAGAATGACGGGCAGGAACACCACCATGGTGGTGAGGGTGGACAGGGTGATGGCCAGGTTGACGTCGGCCGTGCCTTCGATGGCTGCGTTGTCCTCGGCGTCGCCTTCCTGTCTTCGGGCGTAGATGGACTCCACCACCACGATGGCGTTGTCCACCACCATGCCCACCGCCAACATCAGGCCCATCAGCGTGAGCAGGTTGAGGGTGTGGCCGGTGAAGTAGAGCGCGGTGACCGTGAGCAGCAGGGTGACCGGAATGCAGCCGGCGATGAGCAGCGTGAGACGCCACTCACGCAAGAAGGCGAACAGCACGATGATGGCGCAGATGCCCCCTGTGGCCGCCGTGTTCAGCAGCTCCCCCACCGACTCCGCAATCATGTCGCCTTGGCTGAAGAACTTCACGAAGGTGGCGCCCTGCACGGCGGGATCGGCCTCCAGTTCGGCAAAGGCGGCCTCCACCGCCTCGGAGACGGCCACCGTGTTCGCGTCGGACTCCTTGCTGATGGCGAGGGCGGCACCCTCCTGGCCATCGATGTGGTTGATGCTCGCGGAAGGGTCGGGCCGGTAGGTGACCTCGGCGATGTCGCCCAGCGTGAGGTCCGCGCGGATGGGGATGGCCCGGATGTCTTCGACGTCCTCCCAGCGTGCGAGCGAGCGGACGTAGCGGACCTGTCCGTCGTCCACCACGCGGCCACTCGCCATCTGGAAGTTGTCCGTGGCGAGGGCCCGGTAGACGGTGCCCAGGTCGACCCCGTGAATGCGCAGCGCATCGAGGCTGTACTCCACGAACACCCGCCGCGGCGTCACCCCCCAGGTGTCCACCTGACCCACGCCAGGAACCCGCTCCAGGCGCTTGCCCACGACCTCGGTGACCAGGTGGTGTTCGTCCTCCACGGTGTCGGGGAGCGAGATGCCGGCCCAGAGGATGGGCTCGGAGTTGGGGTCGAACTTCCAGATCCAGTAGCGTTCGACCTCATCGGGAAGGTCGGGCATCGCGCGCTCGAGGCGGTCCACCAGGGCGTTGTAGGCTTCATCCATGCCGAGGGAGCGGTGGAAGACCAGCGCCAGCATCGCGTTGTCCGACCGGGCTCGCGCGGTCATCTCCTTGAGGCCCGGGGCCGTGGACACATGCTCCTCGAGGGGACGGACGAGCTGGGCTTCGGTCTCCCGTGGCGAGCTGTCCGCGTAGGGGACCCAGACCCACAAGCGGTTGAGGGTGAACGAGCTCGGCAGCATCTCCAGCGGGATGCGTGACCACGCGATGAGACCCAGCACCATGAGGGCCAGAAACAGCATCAGCACGGTGACGGGACGTCGAACCGAAAAGCGTGGCAGCCAGTGGGTCATGTGCGCCTCACCGCGCCGGGGCGGGTTCGAGGGCGACGTTGTCGGCAGGATCCGTGTCGTCGGAGGACGGGGACTCGGTGCGCTCCAGGAGCCGCGTGAGCACGAGGTAGACGACCGGGATGACCCCGAGCGTGAGCAGGGTGGACGAGCTCAGGCCTGCGATGATGGTGAGTGCCAGTGGCTGTTGGACCTCGGCCCCCTCGCCAAGTCCGAAGGCCAGCGGAAGCAGGCCGAGCACCGTGGTCATGGTGGTGATGAGGATGGGACGAAGGCGCAGGCTGCTCGCCTCCGCGAGGGCCTCCAGCCGGGATCGACCGTCGCTCCGTAGTCGGTTGACCGTGTCGACAAGAACAATGGCATTATTGACGACAACACCCGCCAGCACGATGCTTCCAATGAGCACCACCACGCTCACGGGCGTGCCGAAGACCGCCAAAGCGAGCACCACGCCCACCACCGCAAGAGGCACCGACACCAGGATGACGATGGGGTGCAGCACACTCTCGAAGGTGCTGGCCATGATGACGTAGACGAGAAAGACCGCGAGCCCGAGGGCCATCTGAAGCGATGTGAGCGAGCGTTCCATCTCCCGGCTCTGACCGGCCATCTCCCAGCTCACGCCATCCATCGCGACGCCCTGAAGCGCCTCGGACACTCGCTGGGCCTGCCCGGAGACATCGAAGCCCACGACATTCGCGGTAATCGCGGCGGCCCGGCGCTGGTCGACCCGGCGAATCTCGCTGGGGCCCTCGGCTTCTGTGAAGGTGGCCACCGACGACAGCGGGATGACCGGCGTGACCTGCGGATTGACGTTGATGCGCTCCAGCTCGTCGCCGCTGCGGCGGTCGTCCTCCACCAGGCGCACGACGAGGTCCATGCGGCCATCGCCTCTAGACATCGTGGTGGCGGTCTTTCCGAGCACCTTGTCCCGCACCTGACGCGCGATGGTGCCGGTGTTGAGGCCATAGCGGTCGAGCAGTGCCCGGTCGTAGTGGATCTGCACCTCGGGGTAGCCAGCCACCATGCTGCTGCGAACGTCGGTGAGGCTGTCGTCCTGGGACAGCTGCTTGACCACCCGCCCCGACACCTCGCGCAGGCGGTCGAGGTTGCTGTCGTAGAGCACCACCTCCACCGGTGTGTCGAAGGAGAAGAGGCTCGGTCGGCGCATCCGGGCCTCGGGGTCGTCGATCTCCCATTCGGCGGCAACCTCGGCAACCACCGCGCGAACGTCGTCCATCACGGCGGTCTCGCGGCGCTCCAGGTCCCCCCCGGGCGCCAGCTCCACCATCACCCGGGCGGTGTGCTCGCCCTCATCCGCGCGGGAGTCGGCGCGGCGCTCGGTGCCCACGATGCTGTGGATGTGGCGAATCTCGGGGTGTCCCACCAGCGCCTGCTCGATGTCCTTGGAAAAGTCGCTGGTACGGCTGAGCGGCGTGCCCACCGGCAAGGCGAGCTCTGCGGTGAAGCGGCCCTGGTGCAGCTCGGGGATGAGCGCCTGTCCGAGCTGGCTGCCCAGGGGCACCGAGACGACGACCGAGGCGATGGCCGCGCCGATGACCACCCCGGGCCGCTGCAGCACCTTGGGGATCCAGTCTTCGAAGCGACGGGCGAAGCGGGCGTAGACGCTCTGAAAGGCATCCGCGCCCCACACGAGCAGACGCGCGATGGGACCCCGCAGCAACCCACCCACGAGCACCGCCACACGGGACCCGAGGGCCGTGGACCACACGAGGCAGAAGGACATCAGCTCGAAGAACAGGCGCACGAACAGCCGCGGGACCCACCACAGCAGTCCGACGAAGCGCCTGGCGCCCGCCGCGGCCTTCCAGCTGTCCCTCAGCTGGGCAAACGACCGGAAACGTGCGGCCCGGCTGACATCTCGCAGCCGCGGGCGCTGGTCGGAGGTGGGCAGCTCCATGTCCATCGCGGCCAGCATGGGGACGAACAGCAGAGCGACGGCCAGCGAGGCGAGCAAGCTGAAGACGACCGCCAGCGCGAGGTCCCCGAAGATCTGTCCCGCCACGCCTTCCACGAAGGTGATGGGCAGGAACACGCTCACGGTGGTGAGAGTGGATGCCGTGACGGCCGCTGCCACCTCGCCCGCCCCTCGCACCGCAGCGTCTCGTCGAGACATGCCCCGCTCGACGAACACCTGGATGTTCTCGAGCACCACCACGGCATTGTCAACGAGCATGCCGATGCCGAGCGCGAGTCCGCCGAGCGACATCAGGTTGAGCGAGACCCCACCCATGTACATGGGCGCGAAGGTGGCCACGATGGACAGTGGGATGGCCGCGGCGATGATGCCGGTGGCCCGAAAGTCCTTGAGGAAGGCGAACAGCACGGCCACTGCGAGGAAGGCACCGAGGACCGCTGTGCTGCGGAGGTTGTCGATGCTGGCCTCGATGAAGCGCGCCTGGTTCTCGAGAATGACCAGCTGCACGTCGTCTGGCAGGCGGTCCTGAAGGCCCTTGGTGGACATCTCGGGGGTGGGTCCCTGCGTGCCCTCCAGCTCCTCGATGATCTCGGCCGCCACCCGCACGATGTTGGCATCGGCGGCCTTGAAGACCTCCAGCTCGACGGCATCTCGACCATCGAGGCGGCTCACCACCTCCCGGTCCTGGTGGGCCTCCCGCACGATGGCGAGGTCGGACACCCGCACCCGGGTTCCGTCGTTGCGCCACACCTCCAGGTCGCGAATCTCCTCCACCGTGCGGACCTCGTTGAGGGTGCGCACGAGGTAGTCCTGGTCGCCATCTCGAATGGCGCCGCCCGGCAGGTTGACGTTTTCGGAGTCGAGCGTGTTGACGAGCTGGTCGATGGTGACGCCACGGGCGGTGAGCCAGTCCTGGCGGGCCTCCACCAGGACCTCCCGCTCCAGTCCGCCGCGCACCCGCACCGCCGCGACGCCGTCCATGGCCTCGAGGTCGCGCTTGAGGTCGCGCTCGGCAAGCTCTCTGAGCACGTACAGGGCCTGGTCGCCGGCCAGGGCGTCGGCCCCGGGGGCCATGGACAGGCCGATGCGCAGGATGGGCTCCTGGCTCGGGTCGTAGCGCAGAATGAGGGGACGACCGGCGTCCTGGGGCAGCCCGGTGGTCTGCAGGCGCTCGCGAACCGTCTGGGCGGCGTCGTCCATGTCCGCGCCCCAGGCGAACTCCAACACCACGTCCGAGACGCCGGCACGGGAGCGCGACTCCAGCTCGGAGAGGCCCGGCACGGTGGCCAGCGACTCTTCGATGGGACGGGAGATCTGGCTCTCGACCTCCTGGGGGGCGTAGCCTTCCACCTCGGTGCGCACCGTGATGGACGGGTAGGACAGGTCGGGCATCAGGTTCAGCGGCAGCCGCTGGTAGCTGACGAATCCGAAGACCGCCGCCGCGATGGCAATCATCCAGGTGGCGACCGGGCGCTCGACGACCAGGCGAAAGAGGCTCACCCCTCATCTCCGTCGACGCCTTCGTCTTTGGCGTCGGCCGCTTCGGCTTCGTCGTCCTTCGGCTTGGGGTCGGAGTCGCCGGGGAGCTTCACGAGGGTCTCGGCCCGCAGCCCCCCATTTCCGACGGCCACGACCACCTCGCCTTCCGACAGCCCGTCTTGCACCTCCACCCACTCGGTGTCGATGTAGCCGACCTCCAGTCGGGCCTTCTCGACACCTCGCCGCGGAATTCCCTCCCAGGGGTCGGCCTCCTCCTCTCCGTCTTCGGAGCCCTGGCCCTCCTCGGCGAACAGCTTTGCGAGGAAGCCGGGCTCCTCGTCGCCTTCGCCCTCCTCGCCCGCATCTTCGGGCTCAGGGGCCTCGGCCTCGATGACACGCCAGGCCACGGGCTCCCCGTCATCCCACACGAGCGCGCGCCGGGGAATGGTGAGAACATCGTCGTGGCGGTCGACCTCGACACGAACCTTCACATACTGGCCGGGTCGGATGGCGGACTGTCCGGCCTCCACGTCGATGGTGACCTTCACGGTGCCAGAGGCGGGGTCGACCACCGGCGAGATGCGGCTCACCCGACCCGCGACCTCGCTGTCCTCGTCGTAGGCGCTGGTGAGCACGGCGGTCTGGTCGAGGCTGATGCGGGGAAGGTCTCGCTCGGGGAGCTGCACGACCACCCGAAGCCGGTCGAGGTCGACCACCTGGAAGGCACGCCGACCGCTGTTGGCGAGCTCGCCGGGGCGGACCTCGCGGATGGACACGGTGCCAGCGATGGGGGAGTCGATGCGGGTGAAGCCGCGGGAGCGGGTGGCCTCGGAATAGCTGGCACGGGACATCGACAGCGCGTCCCGGGCGTCCTGCAGCTCCTTGTCGCTGATGGCACCGCTGGCGTGCAGCCGCTCGGCCTCCTCCACCGACCGCCGGGCCTTGGACACGTCGACCGAGGCCCGCTGCGCACCGGCATCCAGCGATGGGTTGGAGATGAGTGCGAGGATCTGCCCCGCTTTCACGACGTCGCCCTCCTCCACGTACACCTTGCTCACCACACCGGTGGCTTCGGGAAACAGGTCGGCCTGGAATTCACCTTCGAGGGTGCCAGAAGTGATGAGGTGGTCGGCGACCGAACCCCGTCCGACATCTGCGCTGTCGACCAGCACGCGGCGCTCCGGCCCTGGCGCGGAGGGCCCTTCCTCGCCGCCCATCCCTCCGCCGCCGCCCCCTCCTCTGCCACCTCCGCCGCCTCCACAGCCAAGTGCGAAGAACAGCGCCAACAGCGGCACATGCCGGGAGCAGGTGCGACGGACAACATCGAGAGGGGTCGGCATCGGAGGCTCCAGCAGGCAGTGCTGCAGGGGTGTCCCGAAGAATGGGGCGGACAAGCGCGGACCGGCCGTGGGGGACAACCGACCGGGGGGGGACCACCGGGAGGGGCAGCCCACACCGCAGCGGCGCATTTCATTTCAACCAGACGGTGACGGTTGCGTGAACGCGCCCGCCGGGAGGTTCAGTTCTGTCGACCTTCGATGGCCAGCAGGAGCACCACCGCGGCCACAGAGAGGCGGGGGTCGAGCTTTCCGTCGGCCTGGGCGAAGTCGACGTCGTATCCGAGCTGGAAGGGATTGAACTTCTGCTTGATGGTGCCCACCTCGGCATCCGCCACCGTGACGCGGAAGGTCTGGGGGATGATCTTGAGGAAGAAGCGGCGGATGAGGGCCATCACGCCAGAGTCTTCCTTGACCTTGCCGAGGTCGTGGCCGCCGGCGTCGAGGAGGGTCCACTCGTCGCGGAACATCGACTTCACGCCCTCGCGGCGCATGGAGCCGACAAGCTCACCGGAGCGGGCATCGGTGACGTCGTAGGTGGCGGAGAAGTCCATCACCGACCGCGCCTTGATGGTGAGCATGGCGTCCTTCTGGCCCTCGTCGGCGTAGACGGTGATCTCCTCTTTCAGCTTGAAGGCCTTCTGCTTCACGTAGAAGGCCAGGTTGCCGGAGGTGTCGTAGAGCCGGAATGCGCTGCCGAGAAAGCTGAACAGTGCCTTCTTTGCGACGTAGTTCGGACGGTAGCGGGTGAGTGCGGTTTCGGACATGGGACCCCTCGGAGAGCACGCGTGTTCGGTGGCTGGCCTGGATGCGGCACCGGCTATCCGACTGGAACCGCCGGCGGCCGGGCTCGATACAGTGCGACACACCCGCGGCGTTGATGGCAGAGGGGCCACCTCAGGCGCCTCGGTTGTGTCGCAGGGGTGAGCCGGGATCGAGCAGGGGTTAGGGCGGCGGCATGATTACCCGCCTCGACCACATCGCCATCGCCGTGCCCGACCTCGACGCCGCCATCCGCCGCTTCTGCGACGACATGGGGCTCACCCTGGCCGGCACAGAAGACGTCGTGTCCGCCCAGACGAAGACGGCCTTCATCCCCGTTCCCGGCACCCGCCTGGAGCTGGTCCACCCGCTCGACGGCAAGGGCGCCATCCAGAAGCACCTCGACAAGCGGGGCGGCGGCCTGCACCACATCTGCTTCGAGACCGACGACATCGAGGCCGACATGAAGCGCCTCGCCGGCCTGGGCTACCGGTTGCTGTCCGACACCCCGCAGCCCGGCGCCCACGGCACACGCATCGTCTTCATCCACCCGAAGTCGTGTGGGGGCGTGCTCATCGAGCTGGCCGAGCATCCGCGCGACGGCGGGCACTGAGCCATGCCCGTCACCGCCTCCGGGGAGCAGACCACTCTGGCCGACCGCAAGCGCCGCGCCGGCCAGCGCATCATCATGGGCCTCGCGGGCACCGGCCTCACCGACGACGAGCGGCAGCTCATCCGGGAGGTGCGACCCGGCGGCTTCATCTTGTTCGCCCGCAACATCGAGGAGCCCGGGCAGGTGCGGGAGCTCAACCGAGAGCTCACCTCCCTGCTGCCAAAGAGCGTCCCTCCGCTGCTGTCGGTCGACCAGGAGGGTGGGCGTGTCCTCCGCATCAAGAAGACCCGGTGGCCCGCGATGCGGGTGCTCGGCAACATCGACCGTCCCCAGACCACCCACCAGGTCGCCTGCGCGATGGCCGACGAGCTGCGGGCCATGGGCTTCAACCTCGACTATGCCCCCTGCGCCGACGTCGAAAGCAACCCGCGCAATCCGGTCATCGGCGACCGTTCCTTCTCCCGCCGGCCCGACCGTGTGTCCGAGCATGTGCGCGCCTTCGCCAGCGGACTTCACAGCCGGGGCATCATCGGCTGCGTGAAGCACTTCCCCGGCCACGGCGACACCGACGTCGACTCCCACAAGGCCCTGCCTGTGGTGGACAAGGAGCTCGGCGACCTCCGAGAGATGGAGCTGGTTCCCTACCGAGATGCGGTCGACGCGGGCATCGGCCTCGTGATGACCAGCCACGTCCTGTTCCCTGCCCTCGACGACAAGTTCCCGGCCACCATGTCCCGTCGGGTGCTCCATGGGCTGCTCCGAGAGGAGCTTGGCTTCCAGGGCGTGGTCATCAGCGACGACCTCGAGATGAAGGCCGTGCGGGACCGCTGGCCCATCCATGAGGTGCTCGACCGCGCCACCCACGCCACGGTCGACCTGTTCTGCATCGGTCGGTCGTTCGAACACGACCTCACGCTGACCATGGCAGCGTGGGAGTCCCTCATCCGCATCCAGGAAGCCGACCCCGGCCAGCACGACCGCACCACCGATGCCGTGCAACGCCTGCGCGACCTGCGCGAGCGCTTCTTGCTGTCCCCTCCCCCGCCGGCCGACCTGTCCGTGGTCGGCTGCCCCGCCTTCGTCGCCCTCGCAGCCGAGCTGCACCGGATGGGCGGCGGCATCGCCTGACCCCGCCCGCGCGTCCCACCCGCGGCACCCTCCCCACCTGGAGCGTTCATGCTCACGACCCTGCTCCTCGCGAGCGCCATCGGCCTGTCCTCCGACGTCCACGCCCAGGCCTGCGGCACCGTCGCCAGCACGCCCGAGTCCACCCAGGTCGCCTGGATCTCGCGCCGGAGCCGCCGGGTGCCCTCACGACAGGTCATCGAGGTCGTCCGCGTGCAGGACCTCCGCGCGTGGGTCCGCGACAACGGCGCCGATGAGGCCCGCCTCGTCCAGGGGCTGGGCATGGCACCTCGGAAGGGCGGCTTCGCGGCAAAGCGTCCCTACAAGGTCACCATCTTCGACGTGCGCGCCGACTGGCTCTGCCGTCCAATCCAAGACGGCAAACCCGGCGAAGACACCCTCGGCGTGGCCGTCTGCGAAGAAAAGGACGGCAAGGCCCTTCGGCACCACAAAGACGGCTACACCGGCTGCGGCTACTCCCTCGACACAGCAGCCTCGAACCGTGGCCTCGACGTGTTTCGGGTGCGGTGGTCCGAGGCGAGCGCGTGGGGCTTCTGCGTGATGCCGCTCGACCGCTTCATCTCCGGAGCCTGAGGCGGATTGTGACCAAATGGAGTCATAATCCAGCCCAAACCGACTACTTTGGCATAGGCTGGGGCTCCCCTGAGGAACATGGGAGTCCGACTTGCCCGCAAGCGAACAGGTGCTCGCCCGCGTCGCCCGTCTCCGGCAGGAGGTGCGTGAGCTCGAGGAGGCCCACGGCATCCGCCGCGCAGAGCTGCCTGCGCCCGTGGTGGCGGTGGAGGCGGCCTGGTCCCTGGTGGCCGAGCTCGGCAGCGACCTGGTGAGTGTGCACGCCGCGAATGGCGACTACCTGTTCGCCTCGCCCAACAGCGCTCGGCTCCTGGGGTGGGCACCCGAGGAGCTGGTCGGACGCAACGCCTACGAGTTCTTCCACCCCGAAGATCTGGCCCGCATTGCCGCCGACCACGCGGGTCACCAGGGCACAGAGACCACCGTCCGCTATCGAATCCAGACCCCGACGCAGGGCTGGCGGTGGGTGGAGACCCGCAGCCGGGCGAGCGTGGTCGAAGGGGAGGTGCGGCACATCGTCGCCATCACCCGCGACATCCAGGACGCTTTGCAGCGGGAGAAAGAGGCCCGCACCCGGGATGCCCGCGATCTCGCAGCCCGGATGCTGGATGCGTCCCCCACCGGCATGCTGCTGGCCGACCCAGACGGCCGCATCGTTCGAGCAAACGACGCTGCAAGCGCACTGTTCGGCTACGAGCCGGGGCAACTGCACGGGCGGGTGGTGGAGGACCTCATCCCACCCTCACGGCGGTCGGTGCATCGGTCGCAGCGCACTGCCTTCGCCGCCGGAGCAGGCCCTCGGCGCATGTACGCAGGACGCGACGTGCTCGCCTTGCGGGCAGATGGCTCGGTGGTGCCCGTCACAGTCGGCCTGGTGCGACTCGACTACGACGGGCGCTCGCACATCCTGGCCGCAATCTCGGACATGACCGCACGGGTGAATGCCGAGCAGGAGCTGCGTGCGGCCCACCATGCACTGGAGGACAAGGTTCGGGAACGCACCGCCCAGCTGGCCCGGAGCAACGCCGACCTCAAACAGTTCACCTACGCCGTCTCTCGTGACTTCGTCGAGCCGCTCCGCACCGTGGGTGGCTTCGCCGAGCTTCTCGCGGATGCCTACGGCGACCGCATCGACGACGACGGACGGGCCTGGCTGCTTCACATCCGCGACGGAGTGGAACGCATGCAGGCGCTGATGCGCGACCTCCTCGTGTTCGCCCAGGTGAGCGGTGGGGGAATCGCCTCGGCCGAGGTCTCGGTGGACTCGGTGCTCGCCGAGGTGAAGGCAGACCTCGCGGTCCAGCTCACGGAGACCGGCGCCCGAATCGAAGGCCCCGACCCCGACGCCCCCGCCGTCTTCGCCGACCCCACCTTCCTGCGGCAGCTCATCCAGAACCTCGTGTCCAACAGCATCAAGTTCAGTGGGGAGGCGCCGCCCTCGATCCGGATCGACGTGCAGAATTCCGAGGACGGGGTCGAGCTCCAGGTCACCGACCAGGGCATGGGCTTTTCGCCCGCCGACGCCGAGCGACTGTTCGAGATGTTCACCCGAGGCGCAGACCGCTCGGTCGCCGGCACCGGGGCCGGACTCGCCATCTGCAAGCGCATCGTGGAGCGCCACGGCGGGACCATCCGTGCGGAGGGCATTCCCGGCGAGGGGGCCAGCTTCAGCGCCCACTTCCCGGCTTCTGCTTCACCGAACTCAGCCGGTGACGACCAGGGCTGACAGTGCGGATGCCAGGTCGGCGGCAGCAAAGGGCTTGAGCAGCAGTCGGATGGCGTCGCCCTCGGGCAGCCGTACGTCGCTGTGGCCCGTGATGAGGAGCACTGGCACCGTCTCGCCCCGCATGCGCAGTGAGGCGACCAGCTCGGTGCCGTTCATGTTGGGCATCCGCACGTCGGTGACCACGATCTGGTGGTCGCCGGGACGGTAGCGGTCGAGGGCTTCGAGGCCATCCGACGCCGTGTCCACCGCATGACCGATGCGCTTGAGCATGCGCGCGACCGATCGCCGCACCGCCGCATCATCGTCGACCAGGAGGACCTTCAGCGACGTGCCACACCCGGGTGACGGTGTGGTCGAAGGTGTGGACCGGCCGACGGGAGGCTCGGCGGCGACAAAGCGCAGCTCCACCTCGAGGCCGGCGCAGCTGCGGTTGGACAGCCTCAAGCTCCCGCCGGAACGGTCCACCAGAGCCTTGGCGCTGGCGAGGCCGAGTCCGTGGGCGTCCGGACGCTCCCGGGTGGTGAAGAAGGGCTCGGTGGCCCGGGGGACGAGTTCCTCGGGAATCCCCTCGCCGTCGTCCTCCACAACCAGTCGCCCCTCGCCGTCCTGGCGGTCCACCGTGATGGTGAGTCGACGGGCACCGGCCTCCACCCCGTTTTCCAGCAAGGCGGTGAGGACCGGCACGATCTGGTCGGCCACGGCCAGCACCCACACGGGCTCCGACGGGACCCTCCAGCGCAGGCGGACGCGCTGCTGGGCCACGGCACGGACAGCAGAGCGGGCGCGGTTGACGACATCCACGAGGTCGATGGGTGCCGATGGCCGGGCGTGGTCCTGCGAAAAAGTGCTCATCACGCCGGTGAGTCCCCGCACCCGCCCCAGGGCCCGGACAAGGTCGGCCCGTTCGTCTGCACCCACGGCCTGCGCCACCGCCAGAATGGGCACCAGTGCATTGTTCAGCTCATGGGCAAGCGAGGCTCCCAGGCGCCCGAGGGACCGCTGCCGTTCGGTCTGGGCGACCCGACGCTCCAGCTCCAGGCGGCGCCCCTGTTCCCGCAACACCTCCGACATGTCGCGCCCGAACACCAGCCGCGCAGGCCGCCCCTCCCAGCGTGTCGCGGACACGTCCAGCAGGTACTGGCGCCCCCCCATCTCCACGAACTTCCGCTGCGCGCGCTGCCGATGCACCGTCGCGAGGTGATCGACGCCCAGCGCCTCCCCGGCCTTGTTTGCAAAGACGACCACACCCCGGCCATCCGTGACCCAGATTGGCTCTGGCGTGGCGTGGACAATCGCCTGAAAGCTGTCTCTCGCCTCTGCAAGGCTGCGGCGCAGGCGCGCGCGTTCGAGCGCGTAGGACAGCGACCGCACCACCACGAGTGTGGACCGGGCCCCCACGAGGTCGACCTTGCTGTGGTAGTCGGCCGCGCCCATCCGCACAGCGTGAACGCCGAGCTCGGGGTCCGTGGCGGCAGTGAGCACCACCACCGGCACATCTGCGTGGGCCTGCTGGAGCGCGACAAGGGTGTCGATGCCATCGGAGTCAGGCAGCCCCAGGTCGCAGAGCACCACGTCCGGACGCGGGGCTTCTACCGCCTCCGCCAGGGTGGTGGCCCCCGCCACCAACCACTCGCCGGGCGCGTAGAATCGGAGCCCCGCCTTCAACAGCAATACGCTGCCGGGGTCGTCTTCCACGTACAAGATGGTCCCGCGAAGGTTCACGAGTTGCACTCCGGAGAGTTCCCCACTGTAACGCGGCTCTCCATCTCCGCTGCCCCGTTCAGGTCATACCCGACGGACCGGCCGGGCCGCCACCATCTTCATGCGGACCAGCATCAACAAGGCGACCAGCACCAGGCCCACCGCGAGCCCCAGCCAGACGCCGCCCGCACCCTCCCCGCGATGGATGCCCCAGAACCAGCCACAGGGGATGCCCACCAACCAGTAGGCCACCACATTGGCGAGGGCTGGCACCCGCGTGTCTCCCGCTCCCCGCAAGACCCCGAAGGCCACCGCCTGCACCCCGTCCGCCACCTGGAACAGGGCCGCCACCGGAAGCAAGGTCAATGCCACCGCCAGCACGGCCCTCTCCGACGTGAACGCGCCCAGGATGGGACCACCGAACACCACCAGTGTCACGGAAGACAACAGCATCCAGCCCGCTCCGATGACCACCGCAGCCACCCCGGCGGTCCCCCAGGGTTGTCCGGCCCCCACCAGGTTGCCCACCCTGGCGCTGGCCGCCCCCCCGACGCCAAAGGGCACCATGAAGGTCAGCGAAATGATCTGCATCGCGATGACGTGGGCAGCGAGCGACGCGGCTCCCAGAGTGCCCACCAGCAGGCCGGCCGCGTTGAAGGCCCACACTTCCAGGCTGGTCTGTACGCCGACCGGCAGACCCAGCCGGGTCATGCGGACCAGCGCGCTCCGGTCGAACACCACGCGAAGCGGAATGCGCGCGGCAGCCTTCACCTCGGCGGCACACAAGGCTGCGAGAAAGGCCGCCCCCACGAGCTCCACGACCGTCGTGGCCCACGCGCACCCCACCGCGCCGTAGGCAGGAATCGACAGGCCACCGGCAAGGTCGATGCCGCCGACGAGCAGAAGGTCGAGCAGCAGGTTCACCACATTGCCCACCCACACAACCACCATGGGCGCCCGCACCCGGCCCTGCCCCTGCAGCCAGGCGGCCAGTCCGGTGTAAGCCAGCGCGAAGGGCACCCCGACTGCCCGCGCGTCGCAATAGGCCGCTGCGTCGGGAATCACCTCCGGCGGCTGTCCCAGCAGGGTCAGCGCAGGCCCACAGACGAGGTGTAGAGCGACCACCGGCACGCTCAACACCAGCACGAAGGCTGCGGTCTGCGCGAGGGACACCGCCATTCTGGAACGCTCGCCGGCCCCCCAGGCCTGGGCGAAGATGGGTTCGATGCCGCGAAGGGCACCGAACCCGAACAGGAGCACGCCAAAGGCCCAGATTCGACCCGCACCCACCGCTGCGAGGGTTCGCTCTCCCTCCCAGCCACACACGATGACGTCGACAAGGCCCATCATCACGAGACCGACCTGCCCCAACACGATGGGCCAGGCCAGCCGACCGAGCCGGCGCCCTTCATCGAGCACGCCTCCGGCGGGGTCCACCGCGCCAGAAAGCTGCGTCAGTCTCGGACCTTCTGTCGCCACCGGGCCTCCGGGCCGCCCCATAGCAAAAGCAAGGCCGACCCACCCGTCTGGCGGACGTGTACCGCAATTGCAGTCCCGCTCGGATCAGTGGACGGCGGGGTGCCACCGTGACAGGTTGACCGGGTCCGGTGTCCGCAGGAGTCCGCATGCAGCCGCACGCCAGTCTCGCCCACGCCATGCCACTCCTGCTGCTCGCCCTCGGGGCGGGATGCCAGGAGTACAAGGTCCAGAAGGTCACAGACGGCTACGGCCCCCAGCCGCGCATCGAGGTCAGCCCGAGTGTGCTCGACTTCGGCGGGCTCAGCCGCGGCGAGACCGGGGTCCAGACGGTCACGGTCTCCAGCGTCGGAGAGGCAGCCCTCGAGCTTGGCGAGATCGAGCTGTCGGCCCCTGGCGCCTTCAGCATCGTGTCGGCGCCCGAGTTCGCGCTGCTCGAGCCCGGCGACACCGCGGAACTCCAGGTCGCCTACACGCCCGCAAACACCGAAGACAGCGGCGACGTCCACATCTTCAGCAACGACCCCTCCACCCCCGAGGCCATCGTCCACCTCTCCGGCGTGGGCCTCATCCCGCTGCTCCAGTTCGACCCGCCAGCCCTCGACCTCGGCTACACGCCGCCCGGCACCCAGATCTCCGCCGACATCGACATCGTGAATGGCGGTGGCGCCGACCTCGAGGTCTCCCTGGTCGCGGCACTGGGCGAAGGCTTCGCGGCCGAGGATGTGCCCGCACTCACACTGGCACCCGGCGAGCGGTACCCCGTCGAGATCACCTTCGCGCCCGTGTTCGAGCAGGCCTACGCCGGCGAGCTGTGGGCAGAGAGCAACACCCCGGCAGGCGCCACCAAGGCCGTGCTCACCGGCACAGCACTCGAGGAGCCCGTCGCCATCTGCGAAGTCACGCCCACCGAGCCCTACGCCCTCTACGACACGGTCACCTTCATCGGGTCGAACTCCTATGTGCCCGGCGGCGGCGAGATTGTGGGGTGGGAGTGGGCGCTCATCGACAAGCCAGAGGGAAGCGCTGTCGGCATGCCCACCGGCGGCGCCGACCGCACCGGGCTCATCCCCGACATGGTCGGCGAATACACCGCCCAGCTGGTCGTCACGAGCGACGAGGGCGAGCAGTCCGACGCCTGCACCGTGAGCTTCACCGCGGTCCCCTCCCAGAACCTCTGGGTGGAGATGTACTGGGAGAAGCCGCAGGACGACATGGATCTGCACCTGCTGGCACCCGGCGGCAGCCTCACCACCGGCACCGACTGCTACTACGCCAACTGCGTGGGCCGTGGGCTGGAGTGGGGCGTCAGCGGCTCCGACGACAACCCCTCGCTCGACATCGATGACATTCCCGGCACCGGCCCCGAGAACATCAACATCAAGGAGCCCGAGGAGTCCACCTACACAGTGTACGTCCACGACTACATGGGCTCCACCCCCGACGTCTACGACGCCAACACGGTCACCGTGAACATCTACCTGTCCGGCGAGCTCGTGTGGACGGGCGTGAAGGCCATCAGCGGCGACAACGACTACGTGCCCTTCGCCAGCATCGACGTGCCCTCCCAGTCGGTCACGAGCCTGTAGCGGTCTCCGCCTCCGAAGCACCTGGCCGCGTCAGGCGCCGCAGCCCGGTGCGCCAGGCCGCATACTTGGCGAGCTCGGCGAGCACCAACCTCCGCTGTCGTGCATCGGACCACCACCGCTCCGGCGACCAGTCGTCGTAGGGCGTGGCGATGACATGAACGTCCACGGGACTGTTCTCGAAGACGGACGCGAATTGCAGGGCCGCCCGCCACCGGTGGTAGGGCGAGGTCACGACCACCACCCGCTTCCAGCCGTGCGTCTGTGCCGCTGCGACGACGACCCGGGCCTCATCGAGGGTGCCGAGGGCTTCGGTCTCCAACCGGAGCACGTCTGCCAGGTCCACCCCCAGCCTGGCCAGCACCTCCTCGCCGCGGATGACCTCATGGGGCCGTCCGTCCACGAGCTGCCCGCCGACGAGTGCGATCTGACGCACGGTGCCATCCCGCCACAGGTCGAGGGCCGCCGGCACCCGAACCCGGGGGTGTCCGCCGAGAACCACGCCCACGTCCGCCACCTGCCAGGGCAGCCCGGGGTCGTGGGCCAGCCCATGGCCGAGACGGGCCAGCCACCTCGCTCCCAGACTGGCGCGTGTGTCATCGGTCATGCGTTGCCCTCACCGTTGCCTTCGTTAGATACCGCGCCCCGCGTTGGCACCCGCCGCGCACCATGCCCACTGGAGTGCCCGTGGCTGCCGCATCGTTCAAGTCCTTCCCGGAGATGTTCCTCCATCGGGTGGCCTCGACCCCCGACTCCGAGGCCTTCTCCTACCCGGATAAAAACGACGACTGGCAGTCGATGAAGTGGAAGGACGTCGGCGACCGCGTGCGGGCCATCGCCTGCGGCCTGCGCAGCCTCGGTCTCGACCTCGAGGAGCGGTCCGCCATCCTCTGCAACACCCGCGTGGAGTGGGTTCTCGTCGACCTTGGCATCTGCTGCGCCCGCGCCGCCACCACCACCATCTACCCGTCGAGCACCTCCGACCAGGTCGAGTACATCGTCAACGACTCCAACACCCGCGTGGTGTTCGTCGAAGACGACGGGCAGATGCAGAAGATGCTGGCCATCAAGGAGGCCTGTCCCCAGGTCGTCAAGGTCGTCAACATCACCGGCCGCGGCGGACACGGCGGCTGGGCCATGTCCCTCGACGAGCTCGAGGAGGCCGGCCGCAAGTGGGATGCCGACAACCCCGGCGCCTACGAGGCCGGCATCGACAGCCTCGAGCCCCACCACCTCGCCACCCTCATCTACACCTCGGGCACCACGGGCGACCCCAAGGGCGTCGAGCTGCTCCACGACTGTTGGGTGTTCGAGGCCGAGGCCATGGATTCCCTCGGCTTCATGACGCCCGCCGACCGACAGTTCCTCTGGCTGCCGCTGTCCCACAGCTTCGGCAAGGTGCTCGAGGCACTCACCATCCGCATCGGCGTGCCCACCGCCATCGACGGCCGCCTCGACCGCATCGTGCCCAACCTCGCCGAGGTGCGCCCCACCTTTGTGGCTGCAGTGCCGCGCATCTTCGAGAAGGTGTTCAACAAGGTGGTGGCCGATGCCAAGGGCAGCAAGCTCAAGTTCCGCATCTTCAAGTGGGCGCTCGATATCGGGCGGCAGGTGAGCCAGCTCAAGCAGAAGGGGCAGCAGCCGTCCGGCGGTCTCGCGCTCCAGGCCGCGATGGCCGACAAGCTCGTGTTTTCCAAGCTCAAGGCCAAGTTCGGCGGGCGCCTCCGCTTCTTCATCTCGGGCTCCGCCCCCCTCTCCCGAGAAATCGCCGAGTTCTTCCACGCCGCCGACATTCTCATCCTCGAAGGCTACGGCCTCACCGAGTCGAGCGCCGCCAGCTTCGTCAACCGCCCCGACCGCTTCAAGTTCGGCACGGTCGGCCACCCCCTCCCGGGCGTCGAAGTGCGCATCGAGCCCGCAGACGGCGAGATTCTGATGAAGGGCCGTGGCATCATGCGCGGCTACTTCAACAAAGACGAGAAGACAAGCGAGACCCTCCACGTCGAAGGCGACGATGTGTGGCTCCGCACAGGCGATATCGGCGAGATCGACGCCGACGGCTTTCTGCGCATCACCGACCGCAAGAAGGACCTCATCAAGACCTCGGGCGGCAAGTACGTCGCGCCTCAGGAGCTCGAGGGCAAGCTGAAGACGAAGTCCGGCCTCATCGGCCAGGTGGTCGTGCACGGGAACAAGCGCAACTTCTGCAGTGCCCTCATCACCCTCGACCCCGAGGCCCTCGACAAGTGGGCGGCCGACCACGACAAGGCCGGCACCTCGGCGGGCGAGCTGGTCAAAGACCCCGCCCTGGTCGCTGAGATTCAGGCGGCAGTCGACGAGCTCAACAGCGGACTCGCTCGCTACGAGACCATCAAGAAGTTCGCCCTGCTCTCTCAGGACTTCACCATCGAAGGCGGCGAGCTGACCCCGTCGATGAAGGTGAAGCGCAAGTTCGTGGAGAAGAAGTACGCCGACGTGCTCGACAGCTTCTACGGCGGCGCTCTGCAGGACGTCTGAGCGCGTCGAGCACGGCATCGTCGGTGGCTGCACAGGATTGCCACCAAGGGCCGGACCGCGCCAGCTTGCCCGGCCCAACCCCCTGGTTTAGACCGCCGGCATGTCCGGTCTCAGCCGCATCCCTGGCTTCTACAAGCTGTCTCCCGCCGACCGCCGCGGCGCTTTGCTGGAGCGCACGGCCTTGTCGGCGGACGACCTCTCCGCCCTGTCCGCCCGCTCCCTCGACATCGAGCGCGCCGACCTCATGGTGGAAAACGTCGTCGGCACCTTCGCTCTGCCCCTCGGTGTCGGCGTCAACCTCACCATCAACGGCGACGACGTGCTCGTGCCGATGGTCGTGGAGGAGCCCAGCGTGGTCGCCGCGGTGTCGAACATGGCCCGCCTGGTGCGTCCGGCCGGCGGCTTCGAGGCAGGGGTCAGCAGCGACGTGATGCTCGGGCAGATCCAGGTTCTCGACGTCCCTGACCTCGAGAGTGCGGAGCGGGCCATCGCACTGGAGACCCCCCGTCTCCTCGCGCGCATCGACCACATCCACCCGCGGCTCGTTGCCCGAGGCGGCGGCGCCCGTGGCCTGCAGACCCGGCGCATCCGCTACGACGAGCCCGGCGAGACACCCGAAGACATGCTGGTGGTCCAGTTCGCGCTCGACTGCGTCGATGCGATGGGTGCCAACATGGTCAACACCGTGGCCGAGACCCTCGCGCCCGACATCGAGGCCCTCACCGGCGGACGGGTGCTCCTCCGCATCTTGTCCAACCTCGCCAGCGAGCGACGGGCATGGGCCCGTTGCAGCATCCCGGCCGGCCTTCTCGCCTGCAACCAGCTCGAGGGGCGCACCGTCGCGGAAGGCATCGCAGCGGCCTACCGCTTCGCCTGGGCCGACCCGTGGCGTGCGGCCACGCACAACAAGGGCATCATGAACGGCGTCGACGCCGTCGCTCTCGCCACCGGCAACGACTGGCGCGCCATCGAGGCCGGTGCCCACGCCTGGGCCGCGAGAGACGGCCAGTACCGCAGCCTGTCGCGCTGGAAGCTGGCACCCGACGGCACCCTCCACGGCAGCATCGAGCTGCCCATCCAGGTCGGCACCGTTGGAGGGTCCATCCGGAGCCATCCCGGGGTGGCCGCCAACCACAAGATGATGGGATCGCCGCGCGCTGCCGAGCTCGGCGCCATCATGGCTGCCGTCGGCCTCGCCCAGAACCTCGGCGCCTTGCGGGCTCTGGCGACCGAAGGCATCCAGCAGGGCCACATGCGCATGCACAGCCGCAACGTGGCCATCCAGGCGGGCGCAGAACCGAACGAGATCGGTGCAGTGGTGCATGTTCTCAGCAACGAACGGGACTGGTCGGTCGACCGGGCTCGGCGGGTGCTCGACGAGCTGCGCACATCCCCAGGAAGCTGAGTGTCCGGGCGGCGTCGACATGGGGAAGGCCAGGCCCCCGCGAAGCTCATCTTGAGCGGCGAGCACTCGGTGGTCTATGGGCACCCCGCCGTGGCCATCGCCGTCGACCGGCACACCCAGGTGCGGCTGAAGAATCGCGAAGACAGCCTGCCCACCGCCGTTCTCGCAGCCCCCTGCCCCATCGACGCCCGCCTCCGGGCGGCGGTGTGTGCCGTGGTGCCCGAGCACGGTCTCGACGTCGAAGTGACAGGCGACATCCCCATCGGTCGGGGGATGGGGTCGTCGGCTTCGCTCGCGGTGGCTCTGGTGCGCGCCTGGGCCGACCTGCAGGGGCGCTCCGCCACCTTTCAGCAGTGCCACGAGCGGGGCTTTGCGGTGGAGCGGGTCTTCCACGGCACGCCGAGCGGGGTCGACCACGCCGTCATCGCACGCGGAGGGGCCGTCGCCTACACAAGGCAGGCCGCCGGTCCCGCCATCACCCCGCTGACCTGCCCCAACGAGCTGCCTCTGGTGGTCCTCGATAGTGGCACGGCAGGCGACACCGCCGAGCTGGTGGCAGGCGTTCGGAACCGTCGACCCGACATCGACCCCATCCTCGCCCAGATGGGTGCCCTCACCGAGCGCTTCGCCCGCACCCTCGCCGACGCCCACCTGAGCGAGCTGGGCGCCCTCATGACCGAGAACCACACGCTGCTCCAGCGCATTGGTGTGTCCACCCCGGTCCTCGACCGGCTCGTCGAGCTGGCGCTGGCCGAAGGTGCGGTCGGTGCGAAGCTGGCAGGTGCAGGCGGGGGAGGCGTCGTCATCGCCCTCATCGAAGACCAGCACCGCCTCATCGAGGCCGCACACCAGGCAGGCTACCGGGCATTTGCCGTCCGCCCGGTCCCCCCGACCGACCCCGAGGTTGAAGATGCCCCGTGAAGCGCGCGCCATCGCGCATCCCAACATCGCGCTCATCAAGTACTGGGGCAAGCGGGACATCCCGCTCAACCTGCCGGCGGTGTCCTCGCTGTCGGTCACCCTCGACACCTTCACCACCGACACCCGGGTGTGGTGGGACACCACCGAAGACGAGGTGGTCGTCAACGACACGGTCCTGCAAGACAAGGCCGCCACCCGCGTGCACCGCTTCCTCGACCGCATCGCAGGTGCCGACCGCCCCCGCTGCCGGGTGGTGAGCCACAACAACTTCCCCACCGCTGCCGGGCTCGCTTCCTCGGCGTCGGCCTTCTCCGCCTTGGCGCTCGCCGCCAGCGCAGCTGCAGGAGCCTCCCTCGACCCGGTCGACCTCAGTCGTCTCGCACGCCAGGGCTCTGGCTCCGCCTGCCGCAGCATCTGGGGCGGCTGGGTTCGGTGGGACAAGGGCGCCCACCGCGATGGCCGGGACTCCCACGGGGTGCCCATCGCTCCGCGTGACCACTGGGACCTGTCCGTGGTGGTCGCCGTGGTGGGTTCCGGACCCAAGCCCATCGGCTCGACCGCAGGGATGGTGCGCACCCAACAGACCTGCCCGCTGTACCCGGGCTGGGTGGACAGCGCCGAAGCCGACGTGAGAGAAGCCGAAGACGCCCTCGCGGAGCGCGATCTCGACCGACTCGGCGCTGCGATGGAGCGGTCCACTTACAAGATGCATGCCACCATGATCGCGACCTGGCCCCCGGTCCGATACTGGCGTCCCCGCACGCTCATGGTGCTGGAGGCCATCGAGAAGCTGCGCGCCGAGGGTATTTCCGCCTGGTCCACCATGGACGCCGGCCCCAACGTGAAGGTGCTATGCGCCCGGGCCGACGTCCCAGCGGTGCAGGCGGCCATCGTGGGCACCGGGGTGGAGTCGAGGGCGCTCGGCATCGGCAGAGGGGCCCGCCTTGTCTGACGCCACCATCCTCGCCCCGGGGAAGCTCGTGCTCGTGGGTGAGTATGCCGTGCTCGACGGCGTTCCCGCTGTGGCGCTCGCCATCGACCGCGGGGTGTCCTGCTCGGTGGTGCTCGGCGGGGAGCGCGTGGAGATCCAGACCCCCGACGGTGACATCCGCTTCGTCGCCCCTGCGCTGAAAGACGCGGCACCGGGCCAGTACCGGTTTGGAAACTGGAATCCGGTCGACCTCCCCGGCAAGCCGGGCTTCGGAGGCAGCGCAGCCGCGTGCGTGGCGGCTTGCGTGGCAGGGGGCCGCCCGGCATATGACGCCCTGGCCATCCACCATGCAGTGCAGGGCAGCGGCTCTGGGATTGACGTGCTCGCCAGCATTCACGGAGGCATGGGTCGCGTGGAGCACCGCACCTGGACCCCCCTCACGCCCTTCGCGCCCACCGTCGTGTTCGCCGGACGGTCCGCCAAGACCGGTCCTCGGGTGGAGGCATACAGGCGGTGGCGCTCACCCGCCAGGCAACGCTTCCTGCAGGCGTCCGAGTCTCTTGCAAACCACCTGCTCGACGACCCCATCGCAGCATTCGCCGAGGCCTGGCGCCTGCTCACCGAGATGGCCGACCGCGCCGGCATTTCCTACCGCACCCCCGCGCTCGACCACATCGTGCAGCTCGCCGAGCGTTTCGGGGGGGCTGCCAAGCCCAGCGGAGCGGGAGGCGGAGACTGCGCCGTCGCTCTGCTGCCCGACGCCGAGGCCCGCCGGTCCTTCTCCGACGCCTGCACCGCCGCCGGGCTGCCCATCATCGCCGTGTCCGCCGCACCCGGTGCTCGCCGCCAGGCATAAACAAGGTATATACCGACCATGTCCACACACATCTCCACTCGCAAGGCCGACCACCTCGACCTCTGCACGGACGGCGACGTCGGCTTCCGCAACAAGACCCACCTCTTCGAGGATGTGGGCCTCGTACACGACGCCCTTCCCGAGCTGGCGGTCGACGAGATCGACCTCCACACCGTCTTCGCGGGTAAGCGCCTCCGGGCCCCCCTCGTCATCGCGGCCATGACCGGCGGGGTCGACCGGGCCGAGCGAATCAACCGCGATCTCGCGTCGGTGGCCGAGGAGCTGGGAATCGGCTTCGCCTTCGGGTCGCAGCGTCCCCTGCTCACAAAGGGCATCCGCGCCGGCTACGAGGTGCGGGATGTCGCCCCGAATGCCCTGGTGCTCGGCAACATCGGCGTGGTTCAGGCCGCCGAGACCGAGACCGCACGACTTGCCGAGCTGGTCGACACCTGTGGCGCAGACGCCCTGGTGGTGCACCTCAACCCCGCGATGGAGGTGGTGCAGCCCGAAGGCGACGACGACTTCCGCGGCGGCCTCGACACCATCGCCCGTCTCGTCGAGGAGCTTCCCTGCCCCGTGGTGGTGAAGGAGACGGGCTGCGGCCTGTCGCGCAGCGTAGGCGAGCGCGTGCGCAGCGTGGGGGTGGAGTGGGTGGACACCAGTGGCGCCGGCGGCACGAGCTGGGTGGCCGTGGAGGCCAACCGGGCCGAAGGCGACCAGAAGGCGCTGGGGGAGGCCTTCTGGGACTGGGGCATCCCCACAGCCGCAAGCGTGGTTCAGCTCAACGGCCTGGGCCTCGGCATCTGTGCAACCGGGGGCGTTCGCAACGGGGTGGAGATTGCCCGCGCCATCGCCATCGGTGCCGCCTGCGGAGGCATCGCGCGTCCCTTCCTCCAGGCGCACGCCCGAGGCGGCCGAGCCGAGGTGCGTCAGGTCGCCGAGCGCATCATCGCCGAGATCCGCATCGCCACGCTGTTGTCAGGCTCCCGCACCCTCGCCGAGCTGCGGCGCAAGCCCGTGCTGATGGGCGGCCGGTTGCGGCGGTGGGTTCCGGCGGGTGCTCCCGTGTCCGCCCGCATCCTGGGCTGAGGCCTATCGACCGCCCTGCTTGCGCATGTTGGTGAGAAAGTCGGGGAGGCTCACCCGCTGGATGTAGTAGTTGCGGGCCTGGGCCGGGTCGATGGGCCAGCGCCGCACACCCGCGTCGCCTGCGTCGAGCAGCACCTCGAAGCGAGCGAGGTCGAGGCCGTAACTCTGGATGTATCGGCCCACGATGAGACCCACTGCCGCCAGCTCTCGGTCCAGCTCGCCCGGACGCGAGCGGAAGCCCACCTGCACCTCGGCCGAGCGGGGAACGTCGTTCTTCTTTCCAGACCAGCCCGTGACCACGGCGTCGACGCGAAGCTCGGCCAGGCCCATCCGCGAAAGATCGACGTAGAGGGCGCTTTCGAGGTCGCCCGCCTCAGCGACGCCACCCACCTCGGAGCGCATCCGACCCCGAAGTTCCTGGTCGAGCAACGTGAGCTCGTCGACCTCGGCCACCGTGGTGGGGGGAGGGTCGGCGGGCGGTTCCGCCGGAGGCGCTTCGACGGGCGCTACGGCAGCCGCCGTGGCGGGTGGCACGAAGGTCTGGCCGGCCACATGTCGCACCCAACCGTGGACCGCGCCCACCAGACCGAACGCGCCCAACGCCACGAGACCGAGCATGCCCCAGCGCGGCCCCATGCGCGGCTCGGGGGTGGTGGGCACCCGCAGCACCGGCAGATCGAGCATTGGCTCGTCTTGGAGGGGGGCGAGCGCATGGGGACCCAGGGTGGAGGGGCCGAGGGGCGACGGAAAGGCGATGACGTTGTCCATTCCGCGCGAGGAGGACGCTGTCGCAGGGGCGGGAGCCGGTGCGGGCGGCTCGACCGCCTGGGGCACCACGCGCCGCTCCGCAGGGGCACCCGCTGACGGCTTCGCTGGCCGAGCCTTCGCGGACCGCCTGGGACCGTCGATCACGAAGCGACCCTTTTCCTTGCGACCTTCTGGCACGACCTTCACAGCGTCGGCGGGCAGCTCGGGGACCGGCTCGGTGGCCGGCATCAGAGCATCGACAGGGAGGTCGCTGATGTCGTCGTGCTCGGAGGCACGCTGCTCGGACGCTTCCCAGGCAGCCCAGGGGTCGTCGATGAAGTGCTCGGCCAGCTCGGGCACCTCGCCGGCTCGCACCCACCCCTCGACCCCGGGAACCTGAACCCGCGTCTCCGCGTCGATGCGCTGCTGCTGCGCCATCTGCTCCAGGGCCTGGATGTCGGCGACCTTTTCTTCTCGGCCGCCCAACAGCACGCGGCACCCGCCCGCGGAGGGGGTGCCGTCGCGGGACTGGCCCGACGGGTCCGGGGGTCGCTTCGATGCCATCTGGCGTGGTCTCCAGGGAGAGCATAGCTCGGAGGCAGCCACACTCCTCAGCGTGGCACGACGCCCCCTGGACCGGTTCCGGCCGGGAGGGCACCCGACATCAGGAGTCAGACTACCATGCCCAACAAATCGGTCCTGGACCTTCAGAAGATGAAGGCCGGCAACCAACGCATCGCCATGGTCACCGCCTACGACGCCACGATGGCGCGCCTCGTCGATCGCGGAGGCGCCGACATGGTCCTCGTCGGCGACAGCCTGGGCATGGTCGTCCAGGGGCACCGCGACACCCTCAAGGTCACGCTCGACCACATGATCTACCACGGTCAATGCGTCGCACGAGGCCTCGAAAACGCCCACCTCACCGTCGATCTGCCGTTCATGTCCTACCAGGTGAGCCCCCAGCAGGCGCTCACCAGCGCCGGGCGTCTCGTGCAGGAGGGCCTCGCCCAGTCGGTGAAGCTCGAAGGCGGCGTGCGCTCGGCAGAGTCGGTGCGCCGCATCGTGGAAGCCGGCATCCCGGTGGTCGGGCACATCGGCCTCACCCCCCAGTCGGTCAACGCCATCGGGGGCTTCCGGGTGCAAGGCCGCGGAGACGCCGGCGCCGAGAAGCTGATGGCCGACGCCCTCGCCATCCAGCAGGCCGGAGCATTCTGCATCGTGCTCGAGATGGTGCCCGCCGAGCTGGCGGCCGAGGTCACCGCCGCCCTCGACATCATCACCATCGGCATCGGCGCCGGGGTGCACTGCGACGGCCAGGTGCTGGTCTGCAACGACCTCCTCGGCTTCGACTCGAGCTTCAAGCCGCGCTTCGTCAAGCGCTTCGCGGAGCTCGAGCAGCCCATGGTCACCGCGGTGGGCGCCTATGTCGACGAGGTCCGTGAGGGCACCTTCCCAGCTCCCGAGAACAGCTTCCACCGCCGCAAGGGCCCGGCCCGGGTGGCTCGGATCTACGGATGAAGACGATTCGTGACCCGCAGCAGATGCAGCGGGCGGCTCTGGCCTGGCGCGCGGAGGGAAAGACCATCGGCTTTGTGCCGACGATGGGCTTTCTCCATGCCGGCCACACCTCGCTGATGGACGTCGCCCGCCCCAGGTGCGACATCCTGGTCGTCAGCATCTTCGTGAACCCGCTGCAGTTCGGCCCCTCCGAAGACCTCGACCGCTACCCGCGCGACCCCGGCGGAGACGCCGACAAGTGCCGTGAGCACGGCGTCGACGTCCTCTTCATGCCCCCTTCGCTCTACCCGGCTGGCCATGCCACTCGGGTGCGGGTGAACGGCCTCACCGAAGGGCTGTGCGGCTCTGACCGTCCCACCCACTTCGAAGGCGTGACCACCGTGGTGGCGCGCCTGTTCGGCCTGGTGCAGCCCTCGGTCGCGGTCTTCGGTCAGAAGGACTACCAGCAGCTTGCGGTCGTCCGTCGCATGACCCGGGACCTGGCACTGCCCGTCGAGATCATCGGCGCCGAGCTCATTCGCGACGAAGATGGCGTGGCCCTGTCCTCCCGCAACAAGTACCTCAGCGACAGCCAGAGGGCGCGGGCCCGCACCTTGTCCGCAGCCCTTCGTGGCGTCGTCGCTGACGTCGAGGCCGGCCAGACCGACGTGCCCAGCCTCCTCGCAGCCGCGCGGGCGCGTCTCGATGCCGACACAGTCGACTACATCGAGATTCGCGACGCCGACGACCTGTCCCCCATGCACCGCATCGACCGCCCCGCCCGGGTCTTCGGCGCGGCCCGCTACGGCGCCACCCGCCTCATCGACAACATGGCGCTGCCGGAGCCTTCCACCCCATGAACCTCGGCGACTGGATCTTCTTCGGCATCGTGGCCACACTTGCGGTGAACCACGTCCTGGTCCGCCTTCCGGGCTGGGAGCGCCGCCTCGGCCTCTTCTTGTTGGTGCAGGCGCTCAACATCGGCTGCGCGTCGTGGGTGCTCGCCGTCGGAATGCCGGGCTTCGAAGGCCAGCTTGCCGTCGTGAATTGGGTGGTGGGGCTGCTGTTCATCATTCGAGCCGTGCAGAACAACAGCCGATGGTCGAAGGCCAGGCGCGAATCCAAGCACGCCGACCCGATGGAGGACCGCAAGGCCCAGATTCGGGCAGCCCTGGAGCGGGGCGAGTCCGAGGAGTAGGTCCTACGCGCGCCATCCGTCGACAATGGCCATCACCTCAGCATTGTCGAGCAGGCGGCTGCCAGACTTCGCCACCGTGCGGATGGCCTGCACGAGGTCGGCGTCAGTGGGCAGCCCGCGGGACTCCAGCCAGTACAGGATGTTGGAGTCGCCGGCCATGTGGCCGATCTCGATCTCCTGCTGGCGGCCGAACCACCGCGCGGGAACGCCCGAGTACACGCTGTCGGCAAGCCAGTCGTGGCCCTTGCGCAGCGCCTTGATGACCGCTGCGGCATGCACGCCCGTGCCAGTGCGGAAGGCATCGTGGCCGAAGACCGGGTAGCTCACCGGGATGGGCACCTCGCAGTGCTCGCTCACGAGGTCGACGAGGCGGGCGAGCCCGGGCAGGTCGTGGTCGATGTTGCCGTAGAGCCGAAGGTTGACGAGGAGCAGGTCGAGCGGGGTGTTTCCGACCCTCTCCCCCACCCCGAGCACCGTGCCGTGGACGCGATCGACGCCCGCCTCGATGGCCACCAGGGCGTTGACGAGGCCGAAGCCCCGGTCGTCGTGGCCGTGCCAGTCGACGGTGGTCTCGGTGCCCATGCCGCGGATGACGTCCCTGGTGAAGTGCACGAGGTTGGTGACGCCCGTAGGCGAGGAGTGGCCGACGGTGTCGCAGACGGTGAGGCCGCTCGCACCTTCTTCGATGGCCGCCTGAAAGAGGCGCTGGAGGGTCTTCGGCTGGCTGCGGGTGGTGTCCTCGGTGACGAAATTGCTCACCAGGCCGGCATCCGTGCACATCTTGATGGCCGTTCGGGTGCGCTTTTCGAGCAGGGCCTCGTCCCAGCCCTCGGCGTACAGGCGGATGGGGGACGCGCCCAGAAACGCCATCACTTCAATGGGAACGCCCGTCTTCTCGCTGATCTCGATGATGGGACGAATGTCGTTGGGATGGGTGCGTGCGGCTGCGGTGGGCTTGATGGACAGGCCCTCGTCGCGGATGAACTCGGTGAGCACGGTGACATCGGCCACCGCCCGGGGACCGGCACCCGGCAGTCCGACATCGACGGTGTGAACCCCTGCCTGGTCGAGCAGGCGCACCATCTCCAGCTTGGCCTCGATGGGCGGGTCGGTGACGGACGGACACTGCAGCCCGTCGCGCAAGGTCTCGTCGTGGAAGCGAACCGGACGAAGTCGGGGCGGCGGCATGGGACCGCGGAGGTTCCAGTCGTAGATGACGTCGGCCTCGCTGAGGGCATCCTCGGGGGACACTGGCTCAGAGCCATTCGACGGGGGACACGACATGGAAACCTCCGGTGCGGTGTCCAGCTCTAGCATGTCCGGACTTTCGCTCCAAGCTGGCTCAAGACGCCCTGGTTGACGATGTCGTGACCTGTTGGGAACCCCTGCGTCCACCCGCTGTCCACCCGAGCTACTGGAGCGTCCACATGCGCCTGCACCCCGTCATCTTGCTCGCCTCCGCCTGCGCCCAGCTGTCCGTCGCCCCGCCGGCGCTCCGCCAGCCCCCGCCTCCGCTCATCCTGTCGGGCCTGCAGCCGCGTGCCACCAAACCCCCTGGACAGAGGTACCTGGCCACCATCGACATCCCCGCCGACCGCGACTGGAACGTGCTGATGGTGCACCGCTTCTACGAGCCTCCCGCTGACCGGCGCACGGTGCACGGCTACTTCACCACCGACGGGCACACCTCGCTCCGCGGCAAGCTCCATCCTGGTCCCCACGGCCTGCTCGCTGAGCTCCACCTTCGCCAGGTGTCGCTCTACTACTCCACCGCCTGGGTGCTCGAGCCCGGGGCCGCCCTCCACGACTTCGAGCTGGCGGTGCACAGCCACGACATGCGGCCCTGCGTTCGCGTCTTCACGGCACGCCAACTCACCGCGCATGGCTGTCCACAGATGGCCACCTGGCTCGACCGCGCGCAGTCGCCCCGAAGCGAGGCCGATCCCGCCACCTCGTCGCCGTTCAAGGTGGATGTCGGCGACGACGGCGACTGCCGGTTCTCTTTCGACGCCCCGCAGGTCCACGAGCTCTGCTTGGGCTGAGCCTTTGCACACCGCGCACACCCCCACGGGAACCCCAGCCGCCACGATGGGGACCAGTCGTGTGTCCCACACCGTGAGCTGCCATGTCCCGCTCGTCTGCCGCCGCCCGCATCCGCAAGCTCCTCGACCTCGCCCGCGACCAGGAAGGCACGCCCGAGGGAGAGACCGCGGCCCGCATCGCCCGCCGCCTGATGCGGCAGACCGCCCATGCCCGCGCCAAGGAGTGGAGCCAACGCGGCGACATCACCGTGAGTGAACGCACCCTCGACCTCGGCGCCCGCTGGCCCTGGCGGCGTCGCCTGGCCTCGGCAGTGGCCCGACACTGTGCCTGTGTGGCCGCCTGGCCCCCCCGCGGCACAACCGTGGTGCTGTTCGGCGCGGTCGGCACCCTCGACATCGCCGAGTACCTGCTGGCCGTGTTGCTTCGCGAGATCGACGAGGCCCGCGCCGACTGGCTGTCGAGACAAGACGACCATGACCCGATGGAGCCGCTGTCCCCCGACCTCGCCCGCCGCACGACCGGCTTCTGCAACTCGGCGGTGGGCGCAGTGGAAGCCCGCCTGCGCGAGCTGAGGCGCCAGGAGCGCGACCTGGATCCCGACGGCCATGCCCTGGTGCACGACGAAGCCGCCTCGGTGCGCCGGTGGATGGACGACCAGGGGATCCAGCTCAAGAAGGGCGCGCCGGATCCCTTCGCGTTCAGCGCCGACGGGTGGACCGCAGGGCACGGAATCGCCCTGCACGACGCTGTTTCCGGGCGGGACGGAGACCCGAATCGCAGGCTGCGGCAGCAACAAGGCCGCTAGGATTCGGCGCGCGACAGTCGCTCAACTGTGCCCGGCGATCGACTCCACCCCGAACATCGCCTTCTTGACATGCCAAGTCCCCTACTCGAAATTACCTCATGTGCGTCCAGGGCCACCCGGCCCCCCTTTCCGTGCGTGAGGTATCCATGGTCCGCCGCATCCTCGTCGTCGCGCTCGTCCCCGCCCTCCTCGCCGGCTGCGGCAAGGACGAGGAGTCCGAGCCCATCATCACCACCGCCACCCCGGCGTCGATCGACGGCGTGCTGGACACCCTCCCCGCCTGCGAGACCATCGCCGCCGACGGCCGCATCAACGTGGTCTCGGGCTGCGCCGACGCCGCCTGCGTCGGCATGACCTTCGAAGACATCTCCGAGGTGCTGGGCGACGAAGGGGCATGTGAGCCAGTGGCCGACGGCTCCCCTGCCCTGCGCTGCAGCTGGGACGGCCTCATCGAGATCGAATTCTCCGACCTCGACGGCGACTACGAGCCCGACAAGGGCGACATGGCGACCGCCATCCGGGTCCACGGCGAGTACGCCGGCGGAACCCCCGAAGGCCTCGGCATCTCCGCCAGCAGCTCTTGCTTCCTGGAGCAGTTCGAAGACCCCGACCTCGCCACCTGGCAGCTCGTCTACGACCACTACGTGCTGGTGGAAGCGAACTGGGTGGGCTGGGGCCTCACCATCATCGACAACGATGGTCCCCCCGGAGAGCTCGACCCCGACGGCGTGGTCGACATCATCATCCTCGAAGGCGCGCGCTGAGCCGCAGTCCCCGAGAACGAAGCGACCCCGGCACCTCCACAAAGGGCCGGGGTCGACTGCGTCTGGGAGGCCTCAGAGGACCTCGACCACCACAGCGATGCCCTGGCCGCCACCGATGCAGGCCGAGCCCACGCCGTACTTCTTGCCCTGGCGCTTGAGCTCGTAGATGAGGTGCATCGTGATGCGGGTGCCGGTGGCCGCAAGGGGGTGGCCGATGGCGACACCGCCCGAGTTCACGTTGGTGATGTCGCGGTTGAGCTCCAGCTCGCGCTCGCAGGCGAGGTACTGGCTGGAGAAGGCCTCGTTGATCTCGACGAGGTCCATCTGGCCGAGGTTCATGTTGGCGCGCTGCAGTGCGGCCTTGATGGCGGCCACGGGACCGATGCCCATGTACTTGGGCTCCACGCCCACCGAGGCGCTGGCCACGAGGCGGGCGATGGGCTTGAGGCCGCGCTGCTCAGCGATGGCAGCGGTGGTCATGACCATGGCGCCTGCACCATCGTTGATGCCAGAGGCGTTGGCTGCGGTGACGGTGCCGTCCTTCTTGAAGATGGGGCGCAGCTTGGCCATGGCCTCGCGGGAGAAGCGCTTGCGGAAGCGCTCGGGCGCGAGGGGGGACAGCTGGGGATGCTCGTCGACCTCGATGACCTTGTCGCCCTTGCGGGTCTTCAGGGTCACGGGGACGATCTCCTGGGCGTACTTGCCGGCCTCGAGGGCGGTCGCGAAGGCGGTCTGGCTGCGAAAGCCGTAGTCGTCGGCCTCTTCGCGGGTGATGCCGTACTTCTCGGCGAGGTTTTCGGCGGTGATGGCCATCTGGCAGCCGGCCTGCGTGTCGAACAACACCTCCTGCAGGTAGTCGTTCATCTTGGTGCCGCCGAGGCGGAAGCCCTTGCGCGCGCCGCGAATGGTGTGGGGCGCCTGGGTCATGTTCTCGCAGCCGCCAGCGAGCACCATGGTGGCCTCACCGAGGCGGAGCAGGTGGCTGGCCTGGGCGAGGCTCTCGAAGCCGGAACCGCAGAGACGGTTGACGGTGACCGCGGGCACGGGAATCGGCACGCCGGCCTTGAGACCGATGTGGCGGGCGCCGTAGATGGCATCGGGGCTCGTCTGCATGACGTTGCCGAAGATGACGCTGTCGATGTCGTCTGCGGTGACGCCGGCCTGCTCGATGGCCGCCTTGCTGGCGATGACGCCGAGGTCGATGGCGGAGATGTCGGTGAACACGCCGTTGAAGGTGCCAAAGGGCGTGCGCTTGCCGGACAGGAAGACGATGTCGGACATCAGGTGCTCCAAGCTTGGGTTGTGTCGAGGTGGGGTTCAGGCATCGAGGCGCTTGAGCAGCGCATCGGTGACCTGGGAGGTGGTGAGGGTGCCGCCCAGCTCCGGCGTGACCTCGTCGGCGAGCAGACAGTCGCGGATGGCGGCCTGAATGCGGGTCTCGAGGCCGTCGTAGCCAAGATGGGTGAGCATCATGCCAACCGTGAGGAAGGTGGCCATGGGGTTGGCCTTGCCCTGACCGGCGATGTCGGGGGCGCTGCCGTGTACGGGCTCGAACAGGCCGAGCTTGCCGGGGTGGACGTTTGCGCTGCAGGCGAGGCCGATGCCTCCCTGCAGAATCGCGCCGAGGTCGGTGATGATGTCGCCGAAGAGGTTGCCTGTGACGATGACGTCGAAGCGCTCGGGGGCACGGACCATCTCCATCGCGAGAACGTCGACGTAGAGGTGGCTTGCCTCGATGTGGGGGTACTCGGCGGCCACTTCCTTGAAGGTGCGCTGCCACAGCTGACCGACGTTGCGCATTGCATTGGACTTGTCGGACATGCAGACACGGCGGCGACCATGCTTGTCGGCATACTCGAAGGCGGCCCGGATGATGCGTTCGACCCCCTTGCGGGTGACGATGCAGGTCTCCTGAGCGACCTCGTCGGGGGTGCCCTTCTTGAGGATTCCGCCGACCGCGGTGTAGAGCCCTTCGGTGTTCTCGCGGAACACCATGATGTTCACCTCATCGGGGCCCTTGCCCTTGAGGGGGCAGCGGCGCTCGTCGAGAAGGCGGATGGGACGCTGATTGACGTAGAGGTCGTAGCGAAAGCGGCTGCCGAGGAGGATGTCCTTCGCGTGCACGTTGGAGGGGACGCGGGGGTCGCCGAGGGCGCCGAGGAAGATGGCGTCGAACTCATCGCGCCAGCGCTCGAAGATGTCCTGGGGAAGGGTCGTGCCGTCGCGGAGGTAGCGCTCGGCGCCCAGGTCGAAGTGCTCCAGCTCGAGCTCGGGAGCGAGATGGTTCAGCAGGCGGACCCCCTCGTCGATGACCTCCACGCCGATGCCATCGCCGGGAACGACTGCGATCTTCCGGGCCTTTGCCATGCATCCTCCGAGCCCGCCTCACATCCGTGCGGGAAGAGGGCCGCCTAGCCGGTGGGACACGGCCGAGCAAGCGAGACAGGCCGACCCAACAAACGTGAGAACGGCCTGCTACCGCACATTCTCCGACACCCACGACAGGTAGGGGGCATGCCCGTGACGAATGTCGACGGCGATGACTTCGGGGCACTCGTAGGGGTGGACCGCCACGATGCGGGCACGAAGGGCTTCGAAGCCGGCGGAAGTGGTCTTGAACAGGACCAACACCTCGGAGTCATCGCAGATCTCGCCCTTCCAGCGGTAGATGCTGCGCACTCCGGGGAGCAGGTTCCCGCAGGCCGCGAGCTGCTCGCCCACCACGGTCCTTGCGATGTCGGCGGCCACCTCGGCGCTGGGTGCGGTCATGTAGACGAGCAGCGTGTCGGACATGTGTTCCTCCGCTGCCCGCCTATCCGGGTGGAGTCAGGCGGCGCCTTCGGCGGTCTCCGGAGCGCCATTCGCGGGCTCCGAGTCGGACACAGGCGCGTCGAGAAGGGCGATGTCGAGGACCTCGTCCATATGGTCGACGAAGTGGAAGGTGAGCTCCTCGCGGGCCTGCTCGGGCACGTCGTCCACATCGGCCTCGTTGCGTCGGGGCAGGACCACGGTTCGGATGCCGTGGCGGTGGGCTGCCAGCACCTTGGAGCGGATGCCGCCGACTGGCAACACACGGCCACGAAGGCTGGCTTCTCCGGTCATGGCGACGGCGGGATCGACGGGACGGCCGCTCATCAGCGAGGCCAGAGCGGTGAACATGGTCACCCCGGCACTGGGACCATCCTTGGGGACAGCACCCGCGGGAACGTGGATGTGGACGTCACTCTCGCGGGCTGTGTCGGCGTCGATGCCCAGGCGGTCGGCATGGGACAGCACATAGGTGAGCGCGGCACGGGCCGACTCCTTCATGACGTCTCCGAGCTGGCCGGTCAGCACGAGTCGTCCGTTGCCTTTGAGCGCCGCGGCCTCGACATGCAACACATCGCCACCCACGGGCGTCCAGGCGAGTCCGGTCGCGATGCCCGGCAGCTGAACGCCCTCGTCGCGCCGGGGCTCAGCCTCGAACCTCCGGCGGCCCAGGTACTCGGACAGGTCGGACTCATCGACCTTCAGGGGTCCTTCGAAGCCTCCCCTCGCCTTCTTCACGGCGGCGGCCCGGTAGACGCGACCGAGGGTGCGCTGCAGGCCACGCACACCGGCCTCGCGGGTCCAACCCACGATGGCGGCCTCGATGGCCTCGTCGGTCCACTCGACATCTTCGACGTCGACACCGGCGTTCCTCGCCAGCTTGGGCAGCAGGTGGTCCCGCACGATGCGGACCTTCTCGCCCACGGTGTAGCCATCGATGCGCAACACCTCCATCCGGTCGCGCAACGGACCGGGCACACGGCCGAGGTCGTTGGCGGTGGCGATGAACAGCACCTTGCTCATGTCGAGGGGGACCTCGAGGTAGCGGTCCGTGAAGGCGTGGTTCTGTTCGGGGTCGAGCAGCTCGAGGAGGGCCGCCGCAGGGTCACCCTGAAAGCCAGCCCCGAGCTTGTCGATCTCGTCCAGCAAGACGACCGGGTCGGAGGCACCGGCACGGCGAAGTCCCTCGACGATCCGGCCGGGACGCGCTCCCACGTAGGTGCGCCTGTGACCGCGAATCTCGGCCTCATCGCGCACACCACCAAGCGCGACCCGCACCAGCTCTCGTCCGGTGGCTTCTGCGACGGCCTGGCCGATGCTCGTCTTGCCAACTCCAGGAGGACCCACGAGCAGCAACACATCGGCACGCCCCTCGCCGGCGAGCTGTCGCACGGCGAGGTGCTCGACCACCTGCTTCTTCACCTCCTTGAGGCCGAAGTGGCTGCGGTCGAGGGCGGCTTCGAGGGACTCGAGCTCGGCCGACTCTGCAGCGGTCTGCACCCCCCAAGGCAAGGCGGCAATCCACTCCAGCCAGTCCACGGCGACGGCCCGTTCCGGAGACCCTTCGCGGACGCGGGCGAGACGCGCCATCTCGCGGTCCACCACCTTGCGGACCTCGGCGGGGAGGTCCAGCGCCCGGATGCGGTCTTCGAGATCGCCCACCTGGGCGTCACCTTCGCCAAGCTCGTCCTGGATGGCCTTGAGCTGCTGGCGGAGAATCATCTCCTTGCGGTGCGACTGGGTCTCGCTCGAGATGCGCTCCTTGACGGCCTTTTCGGCGGCCACCACCTCGACTCGGGCGGCGACATGTCGGGCGAGGCGCTCGGCCCGGGCCTTCGGGTCTGCAGTGAGCAGCAGGTCACGGCGCCAGGAAACGGGTCCACCCACGGCGGAAGCCACAGCATCGAGCCAGAGGTGCGGCGGGAGGGGAGCCTGCAGGAGGGCCTTCAGGCGTGCGTTTTCATCGACTTCGTCGGCCAGACGGGCCAGCTCGCTGCGCACCGCGCGAAGCAGTCCCTCTGCTTCCGGGGCGGCGTCGCCCCACTCCTGCTCGACGTCGGTGTAGCGGGCCACCATGCCACGCCCTTCCATGGCCACATGGTCGAGGCTCACCCGCCGCAGGCCTGCGACCACGACGAAGGGGGGGCGACCAGGGGGACGTCCAGCGTCGAGGACCTTGGCCAGAACGGCCACAGGGAGCAGATCAGAGGGGACAGGCCGGTCGGAGGGCTCGCGCTGGACGGCAATGAGAACCAGACCGGAGCGCGGGTCGCCTTCCGCCGCGACGCCAGCCGCCTCTGCCGCCGCGATGGAGCCGGGACGGCCGATGCTGAGGGGACCGACACCGCCGGGCAGCACCACACCCTGGCGCAGCGGCAGGACGGGCAGGGTCTCGGGGAGCTGGTCGGGCACGCGGAAGTCGATGCGGTGGGGGCCATCTTCAGCACGGGCACCCGAAGCGGCAGGCGGAGCAACGGACCTGGAGGAGGGCTTGCGAGCGGACATGGGGACCTCGTCGAGCGACGCGCACAGCGATGCAACCCACCGAATCACCCAACCCAATGAGCGAACGATGCAACTGAAGCGATGTGGCCGGTTGTGGAGTTCCGTCGGTCCCGTGGGCGCGATGTCTCGCCGGGGCCGGCCGGTGCTTTGCGCCGCCTCCTGGCCCCGAGACCCGGGGGCGACGCTCGCAGGAGTAGGCACGCGCTGATCCCGGTCAAGCGACCGACCTCGACTCCAAAGCGGCGCCTGGGGCACAGCACAGGCCAGCCGAGGAGCCAGCGCCGATGGTAGGCTGGGCCGGTCGGGTGGCGGCACCTTCGCCCGTTGCGCCCACGAACAGCCACTTTTCGTCGGCCCGGAGCCCGCCCTGCGACCGTGGATTCTCGTCCCAGCGCGCAATGAAGCGCCACGAATCGGCGCCATCCTGCGTCGTGCTCATGCAGCCATGCCCTCGGCTCAGGTCGTGGTGGTGGATGGCGGCTCCAGCGACGACACGGCGCAGGTGGCCCGTCGACACGGGGCGCAGGTGCTGCACCAGACCGGCCGGGGCTACGCCGACGCTCTGCGCACCGGCTACCGGGCGGCGCTCGACGGGGAGGTGCCGTGGCTGGTGCAGCTCGACGCCGACGGACAGCATCCGCCCCAGGCCGCGGCATTGGTGGCCGGTGCTCTGCGCCACGCCGACTGGGTCGTGGGCACGCGGGACGGCACGGGCAGTCCGGGCCCGATGGGGCGCCGAGTGGGCGCCGCGGTGCTGTGCCGCACTCTGCGCCTGTCCTGGGGACTGCCCGTCACCGACCCCACAAGCGGGCTGCAGGGGCTGAACCGCACAGCGATGCAGTGTTTCGCCAACGCGCTGCCTGACGAGGCGCCGGACACCGGGGCCCGGGTGCTCGCGGCGCGGGCCCGCCTCCGCTACCGGGAGGTGCCGGTCTACATGCCGGAGAGAGACGAAGGAGAGAGCATGCACAGCGGCTGGCACGGTCTGCGCAACGGACTGCGAAGCTGGCGGGTGGCCGCGATGGGACCGTCCCGGTGAGCAGGCTCGGCGTGGCCATCATGGCGGGCGGAGCGGGCGTTCGCCTGCGCACTGTGACCGGTTCCCTGCCCAAGGCTCTCGCCCCCTTCGACGGCGGCACCCTGTTGTCGCACCAGCTCGCCAGGTGCGATGCCCTGGGGGCCGACGTCACCGTGGTGCTGGCCTCCCGTGGAAGGGGCGATGGCCACATCCTCGACGCGCTCGCCGATGAAGCGGTGCCAGCCACCGTCTTGGTGGAGCCCTCCCCGCTTGGAACGGCGGGTGGACTGCACCGCCTCCCGGGCGGTGTAGACCGCTGGCTGGTGGTCAACGTCGACCACATCTCCGACATCGACCGCGCCGCCCTCGTGGACCAGGCGAGCGGTCCCTGCACCGCCGTCACCACCGATGTCGACGCCACCATCGACGAAGGTGTGGTCACTCTGGACGCCCGGCAAGGTGGCCCCTTCCTGGCGAGCTGGCGGGAGCGTCCGACGGTGCGCGTGACGGTGACCACCGGCATGTACGTCTTCCAAGACAGCGTGTTCCGCACCATTCTCGACGGCACATCGCGCGACATGCCCGACCTCGTGCGCAGCTTGATGCCGAGCGGGGTGCGCGCCTGGCACCACACGGGACACTGGTTCGACGCCGGCACGCCCAGCCGTATCGAGCGGGCCGAGCGCTGGTGGCGAAGCCGGCGGGCCTGACCACCTCCAAGCGGGGGCGACAAGCAGCGGCGACGACGACCGCATCTGCCCCGGGAACCGCGCCGACCGAGACCGAGCCGGCGACGACGGCGGCGACGACGTCGCTCGGCGGCCGTCCCCCCCCAACCCGATTGGCGGACACCTACGCTGGCGCGAAGTGTGCTTGGCGGCCGAGCGCTCGCACTCAGCGGGCTGCGCACCCACCCTCGGAGGTCGACATGCGCGGAATGAACAAGGTGATCCTGATTGGCAACGTTGGCGGAACCCCGGAGCTTCGCACCACCCAGAACGGCCGCACGGTGGCCACCGTGAGCCTCGCCACCAATCGAGCGGTCAAGTCCGGTGACGGCTGGACGCAGACGGCCGACTGGCACCGCGTGACCCTGTGGGAACGCGACGCGGAGTTCGTCGGCAAGTACGTCGACAAGGGCTCGCCCATCGCCATCGAAGGGGAGCTCCGCTACGACAACTGGACCGACCCGCAGGGCAACAAGCGCTGGCGCACCGACATCGTGGGCCGCAGGGTCCACCTGCTCGGCAAGCCGTCCGACGCGACCACCGCCCCCCGCGCGCCCCAGCAGGAGCATCCGGCCTTTGCGGCGGAGTCGACCGACACCACGGCCACCATTCCCTTCTAGGCGTGGTCCACTGCCCGGCTTTGTGGCGTCATTCGCAAAGCCGGGCACCTGCCCGTCCCCTCACGACACATCCACGGTTCCATGACCACACCCCGAGGCGCACGGGTAGCGACGAACTCCCAGGGTGGCTAGACCCCGCCGAGTCGCCACACCCCGGCGACCCGATGGACTGAGCGAGGACCAGCATGGCCGCTGCCCCACAGACCGCCTTCACCGTCTGGGTCACCGGACTCCCCGCCTCCGGCAAGCGTGCGGTGGCCCAGGAGGTCGCAGCCTTGTTGCGGGCCCGGGGGCGCGCCGTGGAGGTCATCGACTCGGGGCGGCTGCGCAAGACCCCGCTCGGGGCGTCCCTCGGCTTCTCGCGCGACGACCGCGAGACCAACGTGCGACGACACGCGATGGCCGCCGCAATGCTCACCCGCAACGGTGTGGTGGCCGTCATCTCAGCAGTGAGCCCCTACCGCAGCACCCGCGACGCCATCCGGTCGGAGCTCGGCGCCTTCATCGAGGTCTGGGCATCCACGCCGCCAGAGGTCTGCCAGGCCCGCGACATCTCCGGCAACTGGGCCCGTGCGCTGGCTGGCGAGCTCACCGGCTTCACCGGTGTCGATGCCCCCTACGAGGCTCCCGTCCAACCCGCAGTGGTGGCCGACATCGGTCAGGAGAGCGCGCAAGCCGCTGCAGCGCGGGTGCTCGCCGCCATCGACGAACGCGGCTGGAGTGTGCCCGACACCACAGACGAGGACAGCCACCGCCTCGCTGAACAGCTTCAGGTGCTTGGCTACTCCGACTGAGGCTGCCGAGGCTGAAGTCCAGCCACCGACAGCATCCGGTCCACTCGATGGGCCACCCGGTGCCGCCTGTCGACCGCCAACCGCCCCCGCTCCGCGATGGTCCGCGCCTCGTCGGGATGCGCACGGTAGTGGCGGACCTTGTCCACAAGCTCGTTGCGCGTGGACCAGGTCTCCACCTCGACCCCCACCTCGAACAGCGACTCGATCTCCTCGGAGTGCTCGGCAATCAGAAAGCCGCCGCAGCCCAGCACATCGAAGACCCGCATGGTGACGATGTCGGTCTGGTAGAGGCGCCCGATGTCGATGTTGATGGCGCTGAGCTGGTAGATGCGGGTGAGTGCGTGGTGGTGGCCGGCAAACCCACGGTACTCGAGCCCGGGCACCTTCAGGACCTTCCAGCCCGCATCCCCCCACACCCGCATCCCGAAGGGCGCGAGGGCGGCGACGGTTCGCAGGCGCCGCTCGGAGCTGGGCAGCTCCCCCAGCAGGACCACAGGGTCGACGGCCCGGCCGGCGCGGTGACTCCACGCGCGAATCCCCGGACACTCCGCTTCCAACAGCTCGGGCACCTGCCAGCGGTCGAGGTCCCGGCGCTGTCGGGCGAGCACCCGTCCCACGAGATCGGCGGCCTCGGCGGGCGGCCGGCCATGCTGGTGCAGCCACGCCCGAACCTCCTGGACCACCCGCTTGCCATAGGCGCGGGCACGACCGGTCATGCTCGACCCCACGAAGCTGACGTCAGCGCCAAACTTCTCGCGGTCTTCGGGGGTGACGGCGAGCGGCTTTCGGTGCGGGGGCGCTGCGAGGGGTAGCCAGGTGACCGAGCCATGCCCTGCCTCGGCCAGCTCGTCGGCGTGGCGGCGACGGAAGGTGAACAGGTGGGAGTGCGGGACCGGCGACGACAGGGCTGGCAGGTGGTCGACAGCGGGGTCGACCTCCCAGGTGAGCAGCGGCAGACCGAGCGCCTGAAAGGCCTCCGGCAAGCCGACCACCTGGTTCACGACCACGCCGAGGGTCGGCTTCAGCGCCCCCACGGTGTGGGTGAGCTCCTGGGCGTCGACCCGTTCGACGTCGATGGACCACGGCACGAAGCCCCGACCGCGAAGGTCTCGCGCAAGGTCGTTTGCGAAGAGTGCCTGCGAGCACAACAGCGCGTAGGGCCCTCCGAGCCCCTCCCGCCAGGCCCTCAGCTCGTGGCCGTAGACCGACTTGAGCACCGGGTGTTCGACCACGCGCGCCTGCTCCAGGTCGACAGCAAGAAGGTCGGGACCCAGCGCAAGGCGAAGGCGCCCGGCGCGGATGTCGGCGGTGAGGTCGCGGCGGGACAACAGCAGCCGAAGCATCCACGGGTCGCGGTCCCAGGCGACCACCTCAGCGGCAGGCCAGATCTTGAGCGCGGCATCCACCAGCTCGCCCAACCCGACGCCGACCACAACCACGCGGCCAGGCACAGCCATGGGCTTGAGGCAGCGAAGCAACACGTCGCCGTCGAGCTGCAACGGAAGAGACTGGACCCCCACCTTGAGCACAATCCGCCCGGCACCCTGACGGACCACATGGTCGCTGCCCACAGCCCATCGAAGGCGCCGTGCAAGGACCGGGCTCCGCCCATCAAGCGCGGCCAGGTTGGCGAGGAGCGCCGACGAAGATGACCCTGACATCAACATTCTCACAGAATTCAGCGCCTGGAACCGCAGCCGCCACCGCCGCCACGAATTCCCCTTGACACCACTCGGCCGTCCCCATAATCGGGATGGGCGCCGAGGGGGTCCACCCCACTCCAAGCGCGCCACTCCTGCGGGCGATTAACTCAGTGGGAGAGTGCTACCTTCACACGGTAGAAGTCACTGGTTCAAGTCCAGTATCGCCCACTTCAGAGACCCCAGCCGAATGGCTGGGGTTTTTCTGTGGGCGGTGATGCGGTCCGGATCCACCGGGGCGCACTGGTCCGGTCCCCGAGCTTCTTGCGGATGTTGCTGATGTGAACGTCGATGGCCCGGTCGAAGGCGCCGAACTCCGCCCCACGGGCGAGCTCCATCAGGCGGTCTCGAGACACCGCGCGGCCGGCCCGCTCAACCAGCGCGCGTAGGATGTCGAGTTCCGCGCCAGTCAGGAGCACCTCTCTTTCGTCCACATGCACGCTCCGCGCCCCCGCATCGAGACGAAGGCCCGACAGCTGCACGACAGGCCCAGCGGCTCCCCCTGCTGACGGTGCCCCCTTCGCGCAAGCGCATCCACCCGGGCAAGCAGCTCCTGCGCGTGAAACGGCTTGGCGAGGTAGTCGTCCGCTCCTTGACGAAGGCCATCGACGCGGTCCACCGGCGCACAGCGGGCCGAGAGCATCAAGATGCGGACGCTCGAGAAGGACCGCATCTCCGCACAGATGGACGTGCCGTCCCGACCGGGCAGCTTCACGTCGAGCACGACGAGGTCGACCGGCTCGCGCCGAAGCCATGCAAGCCCCTCCTCCCCTGTCCGGAACGATGCCACCTGATGCCCGCCCGTCCCGAGCGGCTCCTCGAGGAGGTGTGCCGTCCGCATGTCGTCTTCCACGATGAGGATGTGCATCCGGACTCCTGGGGTGCCGCCGAGGTAGCCGAGACCGGGGGTCGGTGAACCTCAAGAACTGCAAGTCTGCTGCGGTGCTTCGGGTCAGACCGGTACACCCCTGTCGGACCCGCCAACCACGACTGTCGGCCCCCCGAGCGGGCCCCGACCGAGAATTGGTTGGCCCTGCGAGAGGCACCGAAAATGACAAGACAGCGGCGTCGACACGCAATCGGGTTGTGGGTCGCCTCCGGGTGGGACTCGCTCGCGTCTGCCCGCGGTGGACCATCCAAGAACCCCGCAGCAGGCGACAGCGGAACCAGCGCCTCCGCTGTGGAGCAGACGCCCACGTACAAGCAGACCGTCCTCCAGCCCACGGATCCCGACAGCCGCGGGGACGGCATCGAGGCCATGCCGACCACCCGCATCCCGCCGGGCGACCCCGACCAGAGCGCCATCGTCAGGTGGATGCGACAACGAGGAGACGACGACGCACAGATGCCGCCGCACCCGCGACGGCGTGCGGGTCGAGACCCGGCTCGATCTCAAGACAGCCGATGGCTGGGCTGCAGCCTCGTACCACTGGAACGGGGCCCAAACAGACGCGACGCTGACCCTGCAGGCAGCGAGCGACGTGGGAGGAACCCGCCACGACGTGCCCTCCGCGGCAGAGTGCGCGGCCTGCCACGGCGGCAGGGGTGACTTCACCCTGGGCTTCTCCGCCATCCAGCTCGACCTGGAGGTGCGCGCCACACTGTACGACGACGGCGTGCTCTCGTACCCGGTCGAGGCCGTGCTCGACTTGGAGCCACAGGCTGCCGAGGGCCTCGGCTACCTCCACGGCAACTGCAGCCACTGCCACAACCCCACGCGGGACCGCCTGCCGCAATCCACGGACTGCTACGCGCCCGGAGCGCACCACGACTTCGACTTCACGCTCCCCCCCAACCTCCACGACGCCAACGACACCCCGGCGGTCCGCACCGCCCGCCAACAGCTTGGTCGTCCCGGGGACAGCAAGGTCCTCAACCGGATGTCCACGCGAGTGTGGGACGACGACCGCCCCTTCATGCCACCACTGGGGACGGAGGTCGTCGACGAAGACGGAGTCGCTGCGGTTCGTGCGTTCATCGCGACGCTCTGATGCCTGTGGGACCTTGCGTCCGGCAATGGAGCAGCCCACCCCATCGCCTGCTCTCGGACCCGCAGCCTCGACAATCGCCCACGCCCCCGGGTCCTCCCGGGGTCTATGGTCCGTCGCGCAACCCCGAGCTCCCCAGCCCTTCCAGCGACAGGTTCCCCATGCGCACACTGCTCACCGGTGCCTCCGGCTACATCGGCCTGCACATACTGCGCGCCCTGTTGGCCGATGGACAGCGCGTCACAGCGGTCGTCCGGTCGCCCGAGCGGTTGGGCCCGTTCGCTCGAGCACCTGGGGTCGAGGTCGTGGTGGCCGACTTGCGCGCGGTTGGTGTGCTGTCGTCGGTCCTGCCGGGGCACCATGCCTGCATCCACACCGCGCTGTTGTGGGGGCAGGTCGACGAGGAGGTCGCCGCGCTCGATGTCACAGCTGCCTCTCGCCTCTTCGATGCCGCTGGCAGGGCGGGCGTGGCGCGCATCGTCTTCTTGTCGTCGGCGGCAGTCCACCGCCCCTTCTCCGCCGACATGTCCGAGGCCGACACCTTGTCCCCCACCGACCTCTACGGAGCGACCAAGGCCGCCGGCGAGCTGTTCTTGCGCGCCCACTGTGCGCTGCATGGCATGACCGGCGTGGTGCTCCGCCCCGGTCCCGTGGTCGGTCCGCCCGCCTTCCCGTCCGGCGCTTTTCGCAGCCCAGGCCGGTTGGCCGACATGGTGGAGGCCGCACTGCAGGGCCATGCCATCCCCACAGGACAGGGCGTAGGCCGCCAATTCTCACCTGTCTCCTCGGTCGCCCGAGCGGCTTGTCTCGCGGTTCGACAGGAGGCTCCGAATCCAACCTATGTCTGTGTCGACCGGCAGGTCATGAGCTGGGAGCGCGTGGCACAGATGGTTGTCGCCACCACCGGGTCCACCGGCACAGTGTCAGGGCCATCCAACCCCGCCAGCCCGTCCGTGTCCCGATTCAACACGCAACACATCGAGTCGCTGCTCGGCGCTCCGGTCGACGCCACCGAGGCGCTCACCCAACACATTCGTCACCTTGCCGGGAGGGGCGAACGCGCCCACTGAGTCCGCCCCGCACGCCTGGGTTCGCACAAACCTACTCGGGCGCCGGTCGCTCGATGTGAACCCGCACAAGGTGGAGTTCGTCTCCATCATCGACCAGGGCCTGCAGCCCTCCAGTGGCCATCACATAGGACAGGTCGAGGTTGTCCAGGTGCATGCCCACATCGGTCTGCGTCAGCTGGCCGCCGGGCTCGAAGAAGCGCACCAGGCTGTGACCGATGGCAACGCTCATCACGCCGGCGTCGTCGGCGACGATGCGGCTGTTGTCTCCGGTAGCGAGAATCCCGTCCAAGTCGCCATGATCGACCCAGGACTCGCCGTTCCACTCCTGCAGGAGCATCTGCTCGGAGGTGCGTTCCCCCGCCGAGTCACGCCACTGGCGCTTGAGCAACACATGCGGGTGGCCCTCTGGGTCTGTCGCCACGCTTGTGAAGGTCGCGAGGGAGTGGTCGGGGTGAAAGCCCACCACGTCGGCCTGCTGCGGACCCTCCGAGACGGCCATCGCCGGCAGCTCCACGGGGGTGCCGTCCGCCATCTGCGTGTTGCCGCCTTGGTCGTCTGCCGAAAGGTAGAGACCATGGGTCGCGTAGTGTGGTGGGTTGGCGAAGGGAGCGTCACCTTCAATGACGTTGGCCGCAATGTGCATTCGATTGGACACATCGAAGCTCACCCAACCATGGATGCGGGTGTAGCTGCCGGACCCATGCTCCACGTCATTGCCAAGCAGCGTGACCGCGCTTCGCCGACTCGAGGTGGGGGTCACGTCCAGGGCCGCCCACGCCTCGGTCGTGGAGTCGTAGCGACTCAAGGTGAACACCTGCTTGTTGTCCATGTCGGGGTGGTAGCTCGTGCGGGTGCGTGCATGGAAGAACAGGTCGCCGTCGCGGTCGTTTGTGAAGGCCATGTAGGAGAAGGCGTCTCCGTAGGGCATCTGGCCGTCGGGGCCCGCTCCGAGCCAGGTGAAGGCGCGGATGTCGTAGGGGGCGTCCGACCGCCAATACATGCACTTGCCGTCGCGGTAGGCAGCGGGCATGTGGTCGGAGTTGCGACCAGGGTAGTTGTGCATGTCGCCGGAGATGTGCAGGTAGCCCTCCGCATCCATGCCCAATGCAAAGGAGTGGTGGCCGTCCTCCAATACCTCATAGTCGGTGAGAACGGTGTTGCTCACCTCCGTCCCATCGTCTGCAATCTGGACGACCCGCGCGCGCAGGTCCGCGTCTACGAACACCACATAGGTGTGCCCATCTCGCCACACCGACATGCTGTGGTAGTTCTTGCCATTGAAGTTGTTGAGTCGGCCGGCTCCTTGTGCTCCAGTCCACAACACCTCGGTGGTGAGCGACTCCAGCGTCAGATCGTAGGTGGGGTCCATCGACTCCGTGTGGTCCGCGGTATCCGCAAGCCCGGAGTCCGAGGCGCCCGCCGTCCCACTGTCAGCGGTCACATCGCCTGCATCACCATCCTGGGCATCCCCGTCCTCCGGTCCACCCCACTCGGTGGGCGCCGTCTTTGCAGACTGGCCACACGACCCCATGAAGGCTCCCAGCAGCACAGGGAGCCAACACAGCCATCCGCCCCCGCGCCTCAAGGTTCTTCCTGCAGAGTCGACCACTGCCGAATGCAGTCTTCGCCCACCGCGGCAATGGCCTGCTGCGTCTCCGACAGCCCATCCAAGGCCACAGGCTGGCCCGTCGCCGAGTGAAAGGACATCGCAGCGATGCCATAGAGGATGTCGCCCGTGGTGTGCACCCCGTCGTTCATCATCTGAACGTCGGGGTCCAGCTCGTGGTAGCGGGCGAACATGAGGTGGAAGGGCAGCATCGAGAGGCCCTGGTCGGAAGCTGCCTCCAACACCCACGTCATGCGCACCTCCAGGTCGTCGAGGGCGTTGTGGCCGTCGTTGTCCGTGGCATCCCAGTGCCGGTCGTAGATCTGCGACTGGATGTCGCCCCCCCCCGCGGTCACGATGTCGCTGTGGTCCACGGTGTAGCCCCGGGCCAGCAAGGAAGTGTAGGGACGGGTCGCGAAGAAGTCGGCGGCCCTGTCCACGCACTCGGCGTCGACCCGCTTGTAGTCGTCGCATCGCCCGAGCTGGGCCGAGTGGTGGGAGACACCACGCTGCGACAGGAAGGTCTCCATGGTCGACAGGTAGTTTCGCTCCGAGCTCGTCCCGGCAATCATCAGCCCATAGGCATCGGGAAGGTCGCGCGCATGAACCTGCACAGGCCCCACGTAGTCCCCGGTGTAGTAGACCGCGTCGAGTCGGGCCTCGGCATCGGCGTGGAGGCGGTCGGCGAGGGCGTGAAAAGCGTCCACATCGAGCGCCCCGATAGCCACGGCACTGTCCGACCCACTCTTTCCGCGCAGGCTGCTGAAGGCACTGGTGGCGGCGACCACGGCCCAGTCGTCGGCGCCCTCCACCTCGCGGGCGGCCAGACCCGCGGGAATGACGTGTGTACCTGTGCCGTCGGCGACGCGGTAGGTGTGCTCCACGGCGGTGTCGAAGGCGCTCCGGGGGGCTTCCAACACAAGATGGACCCTCGCCCCCGAGGCCTCGAAGTGGCCGCCCAACGTGCGCAGCCCTTCGAAGGTGAACTCCGGGTAGGGCGCGGTGGTGCCGGGGGCTTCCAGGAGCAAGACGTGGTCCCACTCGCCCTCGAAGGAGGCCCGCCGGCCCTCGCGTTCGGTGTGCTGATACCAGGCGGTCATGAGTGTCATCTGGCTCGTGTAGGTGCTGGCGGGGGAAGGCAGCTCGATGCCCTGTACGACGGTGTCTTCGTCGAGGCTGTCGTGGTCGAGGAGCGCCTGCAGCTGTTGGGCGATCTGAAGGGGCGAGGTGGACGAGGGCCCCAACACAAGGACACGGCTTCCAACGGAGCTGCCGACCCCACCGGTGTCCTCCCCTGACCCCGTGTCTGCAGAGTCTCCGGAGTCGGTGGCGCCCGAGTCGACAGTGTCCCCTCCGTCTCCGGAGTCGTCGATGGTGGCGGTGTCCCCCGCGCCGGACTGATCTGCCGACTTCGGACCCGCGTCCCCACCAGCGCAGCCCACCGCTGCCACCAGACCCAAGCACAGCAACACACGCATCGTGGCCTCCGAGTGGCCCTACGCTAAGCCCTCGGCGACCGGTTGGATCGAGCGCCGCGCTTGCCCCTGCGCGCTACGGTCGACTCGACGAGGTTGGCACCATGGCGCAGACAGACCAGCTCAGGCTCACGTCGCAACACCGCCAGCAGCTCGCCCGGGAGCTGGTGCGGGCCTGGCGGGGCAAGCGCACCCAGCTCGATGCGAGCCTGGCCATCGGCTACCGCTCGAACGTGTTCTCGGCCTGGGAGCGAGGAAGGTCGTGGCCAACGGCGAGCACGGCCCTGGCAGCAGCCCGGTCCGGGGGACGGGATGTCTCGGCCCTTGCGAGCCGGGTCGGCGGCGACTGGTTCAAGCGGGTGGACATCGCAACCCGAGAAGGCATCGCGCTGCTCCTCGGAGACGTCGTGGGCGACGTGCCCCTCAAGGAGCTGGAGCGCACCACCTGTCTGAGCCGCCATGCCCTCACCCGCTACCTCAACGCCACCGCCGAGCCGGCCCTTCCCGACTTCATCGAGCTGCTGTCGGCCGGTGCCCGTCTGATGGATGCCCTCGACATCCTCGCCGAGCCCTCCGACCTTCCGAGCTTCGCGCACGAGTGGTCCAAGCACCTCGCCGCGACCCGGGCCTTCGCCCACCAGCCGGCCTGCACCGACGTGCTGCTGGCGCTGTATCTCGACGACTACCGGGCCCTCGACAGGCACCGGCCGGGCTGGCTGGCACAGCGCCTCGGCCTGTCGATGTCGGAGGAGGAGGCCGCCTTGTCGGAGCTGAGTCGGAGGGGCCTCATCGGCATCGAGAATGGTCGCTACCACGCACTTCAGGAGGATGTCGAGGTAGCCTTCGGGGGGACCGCCGACGATGCCGAACGCAAGCGGGCGTGGATTCAGCGGCAGCTCTTTTCCGGTCAGCAGCTCCACGCCGCGCACTATGTGGCCCTCGTGAGCAAGGCGGAGGCCCGCGAGATCCAGACCATCCTCCGCGACGCCAGCCAGAAGGTGCGTCGCATCATCCACACCACCGACTCGACACAGGTGATGCTGAAGGTGACCGCCGTGGTGATGGACATCACCCAAGACAAGGACTGACCGCCCGTCGGGCGCGCGGACAGCACGCGCAGCCGGCCACACGCCTGGTTGTCCAGCGGTTTCCACGCGATGCTGACTCGCCGCATTGGCCCCCGCCCCCTCGACAGGTGACCCTGGCCTCCCCCTCCCCGTGAGCCCCCGCCTTGGCATCCGAGTCCGCCGCCGCCGCCCCCATCGAGTGGAGGCACCTCTACGACCTGTCTGCGCGCGAAGCGCTGCTCGGTCCACTGGCGGGCTCGGTGCGCATCTCGCTGTATGACCGTGGCGTGGGAGTGCAGCACGATGGCGTGCTGGTCCGCCAAGGTAGCGACGACGAGGCCTTCTTCCCCTTTCACCACGTCCACAGTCAGCCCGGCGGGGACACCGTCGAGCTGCGCGTTCCCGGCGAGGCATCCCCGCAACACACCCTGTCGGGCAAGGGCGCACGCATCCTGTCGAAGGTGCTCAGCATCCTCGACGACAACCACCGCGTACCGGTCGTGGGCGCCAAGGCGGAGGGTCTGTCCCCCGTGGGTCTGCCGATTCATGGCATCGCACTGGGAGGCGCCAAGGGCATCGTGCTCATCCCCAGCGGTCTGGTGGGCCTCGTGCCCAATGCCTCCTTGCGCTTGCCGCTTGCCTCGCTCGATGCAGCGCGCTGGGAGGAGGGCGCCTTGAGCCTGACGGTCAGCAGCGACCTCGACCCCCGGGTCCGCATCCAGGGCGACCACCTGTCCCCCACCACCTTCGGCGACTGGTGGGCCGCTGCCCTCGGCGAGGTCGAGGAGACCGACGACAACGTGCTGGAGGCGGTCTGGGCGGACGCCGAGCAGACCCTCTCGCCGGCCAGGGTGGCACTGGTCGAGGGGGGACTGGTCGTGCAGAGCAGCCGAGGCCCGGAGCGACAGCTGCGAAGTGCTGGCTTGTGGTTGGAGGCGGACGGGCGGACCGATGTCGCTGGGGGGGGCGTGCGGGTGCGCCTCGTCGTCCGGGGTGTGCGCCATGAGCTGTGGCTGCGCGGCGGACGCGCGGCCGCTCTGGCGCTGGTCGACCACCTGGCGGGCTGCCGCCTCTCTGCCTGGCCCGAGGACTTCGATGCGAAGACGTGGCGCCGATGCGTGGGCCGGTGGTCGGCGGCACGGGTGCTGGTGCCCGGCAAGGACGAGCTGGTGCTCCGCAGTCCCATCGTGGTCTCGGTATCGACCGGCCTTGTGTTGTGCTGCGATCGACTCGACGGCACCCGCCACCGCCCCCTACCGCGCGGACGCCGGGTGAAGGTGGAGCTCATCGACGACCGCTCGGGCCTCGGCTTCACCGCCATCGTGCTCGACCAGTCCCCCAGCTGCCTGTCGTGCGGCGGCTGCGACGACCAGAAGGCGGGCCAGGTGCTCGCCCTGTTCCCCACCGGACAGCCGGAGCGGCGCACCTCGCGTCGGGCCCGGCATCGCATCGAGGTCGTCGATGAGGTGCCAGTGCTGCTGCGCCACGACGACAGTCAGGGGCGATGGGAGGGGCTGCTCCACAACCTCAGTGCAGAAGGCGCAGGGGTGGTGCTCGGCCGGTCGTGGCCCCCCATCGGCTCGGTGGTGGAGCTGCGCATGCCGGTGGAGGAGGCCGGCCTCGTTCAGGTGCGCGCCGAGATGCTCCACGCCACCCCCGAAGGGCCCGACAACGTGCGCCTCGGCCTGCGCTTCACCTACCCCACCGAGCGCGTGCGGTCGCTGTTCCAGCGGGAGGTGCTTCGCTTTGAACGCCGCGCTCTGGCGCTTTCTCGAAAAGAGACGGTGCCTACCGAAGACGAGGAGCCCCAGGAGCCCCCGCCTGCGCCCGAGGTGATGTGGTCGACCGACGACACGGTGGACCTCACCTGAAGCCCACTGCTCGCCGGTCGGATGGACTCAGGGCAGGTCGTACCGCCAGCCCGCGATGACGTCGTGGTCCGGCGCGCCCACGAGGATGCCCACGCCTGCGGGAGAGCGCACGCTCGCGAGGTCGTGTCCAGCGCGGGGACGGCCGTCCTCACTTGCGATGACCTCCTCTGCGATGCCGGAGTTCATGCGCTGCACCCCCGAGATGGGCCCGTGGACCCGGTACACCACCCCGCGGGAGTCCGGCAGCCCGCCGACCCGGTGGTCGGGCGAGGAGATGGCGACATCGGCCCGTCCATCGGCATCCACGTCGCCCAGCGCGGCCATCGCAGCCCCGAAGTGCTCGTGGTCGAGGATGCCCTCGAGCTGGTCTGGCACGTCCCGCCACAGGCGCACGGAGCCGTCGAAGCCCGTCTCGCCTCGGATGACCGCGACGCGCCCCTTGTCGTCGTAGCTGGTGGCGGACACCAACATGTCGTCGCGTCCATCCCCATCCAGGTCGCCAGGACCCAGCAGCTCCCCGCCGGCGTAGGCATCGGGTGTGGTGATGGCCAGCACAAGGTCGTGGTCCACAAGCGACAGCACCCCGCTCACCGGACCGAGCCACAGTGCCGCCCCGCCGTAGTCGAAGTCGGCGCGTCCCACGAGCACATCCTCGAAGCCATCGCCGTCGACATCGCCCGCGAAGCGCACGGGCTGGTCGACGGTGGGGGCGTCTTGCACAAAGGTCCCCGGAGGCCCCACCGTGCGGGCCCCGGTCAGCGGTCCGGACAGCACATAGACGGCGTTGTCATCGGCGCTCACATCGCCCAACAGCAGGTCGGCCAGCCCGTCGCCCGTCACATCCCGGCCACCAGCGGCGTCGTTGAAGGTGCCGCGGATGCGGTCCAGGTGGATGCGGGTGCCCTCCGAGGTGGTGCGGGTGCCCGACACGGGGCCGGCCACCACCATGACCCCGAAGCCCACCGCGTCGTCGAAGCCCACCACGAGGTCGTCCCAGCCATCGCCGGTGATGTCCCCGGCCCCTGAGACCAGGCCTCCGATGCGCGACACCGAGCCGTCGGCCACCAGGCGGTCGCTCAGGTCGGCGAGGAAGACCGTGCCGGAGGCGGTGCCCGGCACCAGCCCGATGGTGTCGGAGGAGCCGAGGCGGTTGTCGGTGAGGGCGAGCTCGTCGAAGCCGTCACCATCGAGGTCGCCGAGCGAGCGCACCCAGGTGCCCACGTCGTCGTGGAGGGCTTCGCGGTGCAGGGTGAGCCCGACCACCGAGACGGGCTCCGGTTCGGCGGTGTCCGCCGTGTCTGCAGAATCGCCCGAGTCCCCGGAGTCCCCGGAGTCCCCGGAGTCCCCGGAGTCGTCCGGATCGCCCGAGTCTGCAGGCTCTCCGGTCTCGTCCGGGTTCGGCGCGGAGGTGTCCGCCGGCGCGCCCGTGTCTGCAGGTGGCTTGTGTGGGGCACCGCTGCACCCGACGAGTCCGATCCAAACAAGGGTCCGCATGTCCCCTCCACGGGGTCCACCTTCCCATGGCGCCCCGCCTGCGCCCCTTTCAGCAGGTTGCAGGCGTTTTTCCCACCGGATTCGAATTCGGTTGAGGGAATGGCCGATGGGGTCGCGTTGCGGGGGTGTCTGGCTCGGGCAGCGTGGCTTGAGCGGGCAAGTGGTCCTCACCCCGGAATGCCGTCGATGTTCAGTGCTCTCCTCCTGTCCATGTTCTGCCTCGCCCCCGCCGCCCAAGCGGACGCCGACAGCCCGACAAGTGAGGCGGCCCACATGGTCTCGGTCCGACCCGGGCAGCTCAAGCAGCAGTCCGTCCACCTGCGCTACGACCACGCCTTCGACGCCCACCGCTCGCTGTACGCCACCGCCCACGCCGGCCAGTGGACCAGCCCCGGCACCGGCCTCTTCGAGGAGCTGGCCGAGGCCATGCCCGAAGTGGACGTGGCCTTCAAGTCGAAGGGAGCCTCCGCCGGCTTCCGCTACGCCTTCAAAGACTTCGACACAGGCTGGGGTGTGGGCGCCGAGCTCGCCGTGGAGCAGCGCAGCGTGGAGGCGAATGTGCTGTCCCTCACGGCCGGCGACCAGGCGTCGATGGTGCACGTCGGGCCGCGGGTGGGCTGGCGACGCAGCTTCGGCCCCGGCATCGCTGTGGCGGTGGACGGCGGCCCGCACCTCACCTGGACCACCTCATCCGGCGCCACGGGGTGGGACGGCTCCGGAGTGTTGGGACTCAGCATGCGCGATGGCGAGTGGACCACGACGCGGGGCGGTGCCGACCTTCGGCTTCGGGTGGGCTTCGCATGGTAGGCGGGGTGGGTGAAGGGGACGACGCTCCAGGATGTGCGACCCGACAAAGCACTCAGGCGGGTGGCACATGACCCCCAAACCGACCAAGGTGGCTGCCCGGAGCTGACCAGGAGGCCATCTCGTGGACGCCATCGCCCAGGTCGTCGCCGCACTCGACGTCGCCCGCCTGGTCACCGTGGTGGGACCGCCCGGCATCGGCAAGTCCCATGTGGCGGAGCGGGCCTGCCCCCGGGATGGGCTGCTGGTGTTGTGTGATGGCGTGCGGGATGCGCTCGACCTGGAGCAACGGGTCGCGGCTGAGTTGGAGCTGGCGCCGGGCTTTCGACCGCCCTGCACCTGGATGCTGCTCGACGGCCTGGCGGCCGACGTTCACGCCCTGCTGGGCCGATGGTTGGCGCAAGGCGCGCGTCTGTTGGTCACCCGGGAGGCTCCCCTTGGCCTGGAGGCCGAGGTGGTGGTCGAGGTGCCGCCGCTCACGGCCGAGGCGGGGGAACGCTTCATGCTGGACAGGGTGGACCGTCCTCTCTGGGCATCCACACCAAGACAACGACGGGCGCTTCGCACCTTGGTGGACCAGCTCGGGGGTCGGCCTGCACTGCTCGAGGTCGTGGCCCGACGCGCCGATGTGGCCCAGCCCAGCGAGCTGGTCACGGTCAGTCCCGCCCTGGCCGCGGAGGCCCTCGCCTTCGGCCCCAGCTACGCCGCCCTGTCCCCCGCAGACCGCCGCACCCTCCATGTGTTGGCAGCCATGCACTGTCCCGTGCGGCCCGACTTTCTCGCGAAGGCGGTCGGCCCCGACTGGAGTGTGCGGGTGGACAGCCTCACGCGGCTGGGCTGGCTCGGACTCGGGGCAGGCGGGCTCGTGCTGTCCACCGTCAGCCGCACCTTCGTCGACGCGCAGCCGTCCCCAGAGGGTCTCCCCGACGTCGACGGCCTGCTGGTGGACCACCTGCGCGGGCGCCTCGCCGAGGTGGAGCACTACGCCAGCCACCTCCGCCGGTCCACCCGAGCCGACGCCCTGGAGCACTGGGTCGAGTGGCTCACCCTGGTCGACGCTGTGGCAGCGGCTCGCCTCCTCCGAGGGCTGGGCCCGGCACTTTCCGACCCTCGTCTGAGCTCGCGCGGCGCTGTAGTGGCCCGTGATCCCGATGAGCTGGAGGCCTTTCTCGCATACGAAGGCACCACGGACGCCGACCCCCGGAGTGCGTTTCGCTTCCGGTTCGCAAGGGCCCGGGCGAAGGTGCTGTGGGACCATGTGCTCGATGACAGCGAGTGGCCGGGACTCGACGCAGAAGCGAGGCGCCTGGGCCTCGTGGCCGACCGGGTCCGCCTGCTCCACCTGCTCACCCACCTTCATGGCATGCGTGTCGAGATACTGCGAGCACGGCGCGCTTTCGACGACTGGCTGGAGCTGGTGGACGGCATCGACCACCCGGTGCCCCTCTTGCTCGCCCGTGCTTCTCGTGCGCACTTCGCGGTCGATGTGGGGGAGGCCGGCGCCCGAGCGGAGCTGGCAGACTGCGCCCGGGCGGTCCGTGCCCGCGGACTGGTGCCCCGCGCCATCCACTACGAGGCCATGCTCGCCTACGACAGCCTCGGTACCGGCAGCGCATCCGACCGCGTGCACCAGCTCAAGAGCCTGCGGGACCAGCTGCGGGACCTCGGCGACCGAGGCTTCTCCAACCAGGTCGACCTGCTCCGGCTCTGCGCCGAGGTGGACGCCGGCCTGGTGGACCCCGCGGAGCTGGAGGCCCTGGCCACCGACCAGGCCAGCGGCGGCTCGACCCGCCTGGCCCTCACCGCCCGCATCCTGTCGGTGGCGGCAGCGGCCTTGAAGGGGCAGCGGGCCGGACTCGACGAGGCGGCGCGTGAGGTCCGCGAGCTGGGCGCCATCCCGCCCGAGCGGGCCATCCTGCATGCGGTGGACGCCCTCGCCAGCGGCCGCCCCTACGAAGGACCTCCGCCCCGCGCGGTGTTCGAGCGTCACCTCGTCCGCTGGGCCAGGCTCGCGGCCTCCCCCGCTCTCAAGGTGGACAGCAACGGCTTTGCGGAGGTCGACCTTGCCCGACGCCCCGTCCAGCGCCGGCTCTGGAACGCCCTCTGGCAAGCCCGTCGGGCCGAGGCTGGCCGCTGCCTGACAGCCGAAGCGCTCGTAGAAGCCGTCTGGCCCGGGGAGCGCATGGCGTGGAGCTCGGCCCGGAACCGACTGTATGTGGCCCTGAGCTACCTGAGAAAGTCGGGACTGGGCGAGCTGCTGCAGTCCAGAGAGGGCGGCTGGAGGCTGGATCCGACGGTTCGACTCGAAGCCCGCAGCCTGGATGGGACCCACTGAGTGGATGGCTCCGTTGCGCCCTCCGCTCAGCCCATCGGTCCCCGCACCAGCAGCACCGGCAGTGGACTCGCCCGCAGCACTCGTTCCGCCACCGACCCCAGCAGCCAGCGGCGCACACCGCTGCGGCCGTGGGTAGTCATGGCGATGAGGTCGGCCTCGATGGCTTCCGCAGCATCGAGGATGGCTCCGGCGGGCTCGCCGCGCTTCACGAAAGCGCTCGCCTTCACGCCATCTTCGACGAGCTCCTCGACTTCCTTCTCCAGCAGCTGCTCGGCGGTGGCCTGGGCGACGCTGAGGGCTCGGGTGAAGGCGACCGGGTTGTCGGTGGGGTCGGCCCAGAAGGCGGAGAACAACACCACCTCCGCCCGCGTGGCAGCCGCCAGAGCCTTCACGGGCTCCAGCGCCAGCCTGGCGAGGTCGCTGCCGTCCAAGGGCACCAGAATCCTGCGAGGCGCCGCTTCGTCACCCCCCACCCGGGCCGGCGTGCCCAGCAGCAGGGGCACCTGGCAGTGCCGCGCCACATGTTCCGCCACGCTGCCCCACATCCACCGCTTCAGCCCGCCGCGCCCGTGGGTCATGAGCACCACGAGGTCGGCCTGCCGAGTCGCCGCCGCCGCCAGGATGTGGCCCGCAGGATCTTCGCCCACCTCCACCTGAACCGAGGCGTGCGGGCCGAGCTCGGCCGCCAGCTTCTTCAGCTTCGCCTCCACCTTCGGCACGGAGTCCGCGCTCGACACGACGCGAAACAGCACAAGCTCGCTGTCCTCGCGGGCGACCGCCTCGAACAGCTTCAGGCCATGAAGTGACAGAGGGGATCCGTCGAGCGGGAGGAGGACCCGAGACAACGCCATTCGACACTCCGAAGATGCATGTGTTGGCCCCTGCAGGGTCCAGGGGTCATTTGACCACACCATTCGGCAGGAGAAGTCCCGCATGCCAGATCCCGGTCTCCGGACTCCGGCTTCCTCACTTCAAGTGCGCCAGATCACAACCCACTCCCACCCGCGACTCAACAGATCCGGGGCAGCTGCGCGCCCAGGGGGACATCCACCAGGCGGTCGCCGCCGTAGGCATCCCGGCGCCACACCCGACCGCTTCCCGCCACCACCTGCCCGATTCGACAGGCGCTGGGGTCGAGCGCGCGCAAGGCCGTCTCCATCGCATCGGACCGCGCTTCCGGCACAAACACCACCATCCGCCCCTCGCACGGCAGGTGGACCGGGTCGAGTCCGAGCACCTCGCAGACCGACGCCACCGACGGATGAACCGGGAGCGCCTCCAGCACAATGTCATGGCCTCCCGCAAGCTCGGCGAGCACCGCCGCCACCCCGCCCCGCGTGGGGTCCCGCATGCACGAGGGAGACAGCGCCTTCACCGCATCCAACACAGGCAGGCAGGAGCCACAGTCACTGTGCAGCTCCGACTGGAACCCCATCCGCAAGGCCATGATGGCGGCCCCGTGTCGACCGACGTCACCACTCACGAAGATGGCGTCACCGAGACCAATCTGGTGCGGTCCCAGCGACAGCTCCACCCGGCCGACGCCCGCCGTGTTCACATACATGCCGTGTCCCCTTCCCCTCTGCACCACCTTGGTGTCGCCGGTGACAATCGGCACCCCGGTCGCCGCGATGCTGTGGAGAACACGGTCGAAGACTTCGAGTGGCAGGCCTTCTTCGAGAATAAGGGACAAGGTGAGGGCCTCCACCCGGGCCCCGGTCGCGACGAGGTCGTTCACCGTCCCCCACACGGCAAGCCGTCCGATGTCTCCGCCCGGAAACTCCAGGGGGTCGACCACAAAACTGTCGGTTGTGAGCGCCACGTCTCCACCCACCGACAACACGGCCCCGTCATGCACCGTCGAGTGTCCACCCAACACAGTGCCAATGTGCTGTACCAGCCCCCGCATGGCACGCCCGCCCCCTCCGTGGGCCAGAGTGATGGTGTCGCCGAGCTCGTGGGGAAGTGGACAGTTCATGAGGGCTCCCGATCGGGCGGTCGACTCATCGACGGTGTCTCCAATAGGCCGCACACGCCCCTTCGCTGGAGACCATGGTGGCACCGAGCGGTCGGTCGGGCGTGCACCGTGTGCCGAAGGCCGGGCAGTCGGTGGGCCGGCGGACCCCACGCAGCACCTCGCCAGCCATGCAGTCGGGGTCGTCGCGTCCTTGCATTGCGCCCAGGCCGAAGCGGTGCACGGCATCGAAGCGGTGTTCCCTCAACCGCAGACCGCTGCTCGGCAGCACCCCGATGCCCCGCCAGGCCTGGTCGACCGGCTCGAAGACACGGGCCACGGCGGCCCTCGCGGTGGGATTGCCGTCGGCGCGCACCGCCCGAGGGTAGGCATTCTCCGCCTCGGCCCGCCCACCCTCCAGCTGTCGAACGCAGGCGAGCAAGCCCCGCAAGAGGTCCACCGGCTCGAAACCCGTCACCACGATGGGCAGGCCCAGCTCTCGGGAAAGGCCTTCATACGGCCGCATCCCCTCGATGGCGCACACATGGCCGGCGGCCAGGAAGGCGTCCACCCCGTCGGCGACCGCCCGCAAGGCCGGGGGAACCAACACATGGGACACCAACACAGAGAAGTTGTCGACGGCGGAGGCCACCGCCGCTTCGACGGCCAGAGCCACGGTGGGCGCGGTCGTCTCGAAGCCCACGCCAAAGAACACGACCTGAAGGTCGGGGTGGGCCCGCGCCAAGGCCACGGCATCCAACGGCGAGTACACCACCTCCACCCGCGCACCGCCCGCACGCGCTTGCAGGAGGTCCGCCTCGCTGCCAGGCACCCGGAGCATGTCGCCGAAAGTACACAACAGCACGCCATGATCGACGGCAAGTGCGATGGCCTGGTCGACCACTCCCGCCGGGGTCACACACACCGGGCAGCCGGGGCCATGCACCAACTCCAGGCCGTCGGGCAGCAGCCGGTCGATGCCAAAGCGCACGAAGGCGTGGGTCTGGCCACCGCACACCTCCATGATGCGCCAGGGGCCACGGGTGACTGCAGCAAGCTCCGCTGCGAGCGAGCGCACCACCTCGGGGTCGCGCCACGGGGACAAGGCCTTCATTCCGCCCCCATCCAGGCCCGGCGTTCCCGGGCATCCGCGTCGGTGAGCACCTGAAGCGCAAAGCCCGCATGGACCAGCACCCACGTCCCCACGACCGCCTCGGGCACACACGCCAGACAGACCTCTCGCTGCAGTCCGCCGAAGTCGACCTGCCCCATCACCAGCGGCTGCGTAGACGAGGGCGGCGAGATGGACAAGATGCGTCCAGGCACGGCAAGGCACATGGTCAGCTTCTCCTACGGGCAAGCCAGGCCTGCCCCAACGAGACCGCCTCGTCGTTCGGCGGCATCCGGCAGGCGGTGAGCACCCGGTGGCCCCGCTTGTGGAGGGCAGCGACCGCAGCGCCGAGCAGCAGGGCGTTCTGGAAGCAGCCCCCGGAGAGCACCACCGTCTCCACACCCTCGGCCAGCGCCACGATGGCGCCGACAAGGGTGGCATGAAAGCGCCCGGCCCGCACCGAGGCGGGCACCTGGGGGTCCGTCAGCAGCTCGAACAGGTGTCGGTGCTGCCATTCGCCGCCCACCAAGGGCAGGCGCCACGCCGCAGCATCGGGCTCGGCGAGGGCTTCCAGGGCCAGAGCTGCGGCGGCTTCGTAGGTGGTGTCGGAGGCGATGCCACAACACCAGGCGGCCGCGTCGAACAGGCGTCCCATCGAAGACGTGGGCGTGCCCCAAGCGGGGTGGTCGCGCCAGCCCTCCGCACACCGGCGGGGACTTCGCGTCCCATCTCCCGCAATCGAGAATGGTGCCAGGCTGGCCACTCTGGAGAAACCCACCCCATCCCAATGCAAGGCTTCCGAGCCACGGATGAGGCCGTCATCTCCCAACCCCGTGCCATCCCAGGCGAAGCCGAGGGCCGGCCCCGCGTGCCCGTGTTCGGCCAGCACTGCGGCGATGTGGGCCTCGTGGTGGGCGACACGATGCACTGGAACACCCCACTCCCGGGCCAGGCTCTGGGCGAGCTGGGTGGAGACGTAGTCGGGGTGCAGGTCGCACGCGACCGCATCCACCGGGGTGCCGTAGAGGCGGAGCAGGCGGGCCAGCTCTGCTTCGTAGCGTTGGAGCACGCTGCGCCGGGACAGCTCGCCCAGGTAGGGGGTGACGATGCCGCGGTCGCCGAGGGCGAGGCAGAGGGTGGCCTTCTGGTGGGCGCCGAACGCCAGGATGGTGGGCCCCTCACCCATGGGGACCGGATGGTGGAGGCCCCGGCCTCGGCGCAGGAGAATGGGGGGGGATGAGCGGCGAAGCACGCTGTCGTCGGCGGTGCGCAAGATGGGACGGTCGTGGTCGAGCACCCCGTCGAGGCCGGCGCGCAGAGGGGCCAGCTCACGGCTGTGGGCAGCGATGGCCTCCCCCGAGCGGTTGCCGCTGGTACACACCAGGGGCCCGCAGGCATCGAGGAGGCGCCGATGAAGCGGAGTGGCGGGGGCGAGCCGTCCGAGCCAGGGCAGGCCCGGGGCGAGGTGGGACAGCCCGGGAACCATGGGCCCGATGACCACGGGACAGTCTGGGGTGACGGGCAGGTCGAGCATCACGGCCAGGGGCTTGTCGGGCCGATGCTTGAGGGCCCGCAGCCGGTCGACCGCATCGCGCCGAGCGGCCACACAGAGGAGCTGAAAGCCCGACAGTCCCTTGAGCGCGACGATGCCGCCTTGCTTCAGCGCGGCGATGGCCTCGAGCACCCCCGTGGCCTTCGGGCCACACTCGGGACATGCAGTCACCTGAGCGTGAAAGCGCCGGTCCGAGGGGTCGGCCACCTCTGCACGACAGGGGGCGCACAACGGGAAGGCGTCCATCTCCGAGCGTTGTCGGTCGAACGGCAGCGCCCGGAGGAGGCTGCTGCGGGGACCACAGGCGGTGCAGGACAGCAGGTCATAGCCAGCGCGACGGCCGCTACCGGCCCACTCGTCCCAGCAGTCGGGACAGGTGGCAAGGTCCGGCGGCACCAACGGACTCGCCTGCTGGCCGGTGGCCGAGTCCCGAATGGAGAAGCCGTCCTCTCCTGCCAACAGTGGTCGCGTCACCACGGTCACCCCGTCGACCGCGACGGGGGGCTCGGCGTGCGTCAAGCGATCCACCAAGCTCTCGGGCGCGGGGCCCTCCACCTCGATGACGACGCAGCACGGGCCATTCTGAACGAATCCCCGCAGCCCCAGTGCCCGGGCGTGGCGCACCACCAGAGGTCGAAAGCCGACCCCCTGCACCCGGCCGGTCACCGCCAGTCGGAGCCGCCTGTCGCCTGGATGCCCCTTCACGCGACGGTCAGCTCGGTGAGCCCGAGGCCGGGCTTGCCCAACAGGCGCCCCTCGGTCGACCCACAGTGCGGACACAGGCGAAGGTGGTGTTCGGGCGCATAGGTCGCGCCGCAGCCGTCACATTGCGCGTGCAGGTGGGTCAGCTCCAATGCAAGCCGTGCACCCTCGGCTCGGGTGCCGGTGCTCAGCGCGTCGAAGTGCAGCTGGAGGGCCTCCAGCGACAAGGCCTCGTCCTCGGCCACCCAACCGTGGAGCACGAGCAGACGGCCTTCGCTGGCGGCGAGGGCGGCTCTCAGGAGTCCGCGGGCGAGGGCGGCTTCATGCATTGGACGGACTCTCCAGCCAGGCTTGAATCTGCAAGACAGCGGCGTCCGCGGCGGCGCACACAGCCGGGCTCAAGCCCGACTCTGCAGGTCCGGGGGGCCGGATGGTGATGCCGAGAATGCGAACCGGGGTGGGGCCGTGGAGCACCTCCGCCA
>ENA-OWNT01000600-OWNT01000600.1-seawater-metagenome-genome-assembly--contig:-NODE-600-length-72957-cov-5.947173_pt1 | contig 72957 bp, 61 predicted proteins | sample MGYA00238136_ERZ651165 | MGnify/ENA primary metagenome ERZ651165 (study PRJEB26861, sample SAMN08777766) | seawater metagenome | isolation source: coastal seawater | place: USA: Florida | collected...
GCAGCCTCACTCTGCTCTGACCTGTTCAGTGTCCTCCAGTCTAACAGATGACACTTATTCTTAAGATACAAGGGAAGCGCTTCTTCTCATCCGGGGCAAACAATACAAATTTTCAAATTCAACTGTTTTCACTAAAACCTGGTCAATACTTGATAGCTTTATTGGAGAATATAGTGCGTAGTGGTGTGTGTACAAAATGTGGACGGACAACAGTCTTTAGCGGGCGTGATGTCCCTGTGAAAGCCAGTGTCGGGAATCGCATTCCGATTGATTTTCAGAACAGTGTACCGATGGATAATTACGTCTGTACCAGTTGTGGCTATGTCGAACGCTACATCAGCGACAAAAACGGACTGCAACAAATCAGCACAAAATGGGCAGAAGCGGGAAAGAACAAACGCAAACGATGAGCAATCGGCAATCCAGCCTCAAAGATGATGCGCTTTGTCCGCGTTGTGGCTCAAGCAACATCAAATCTGGCGCAAAAATCGAAGGAAAAGAAGGCTTACACAGTAGCAACCGCATCCCTGTTGATAGCAAAATTTCGGTTGAGCTTGATAATTATGTCTGTGTTGATTGCGGCTACACAGAAAGCTACATCGCAGACAGAGGTATGCTCAATCGCATCGAAAGATTATGGCAAAAAGTAGACCCTGAGAAGGACGACTCATGAATCAGTATCTATATACCGTAGAAGCAACCCGTATCGGCATGTTACAGGAAGCCAATGAAGAAGAAAAAGCTGTACTGCCCGACCATAATGCTTATGTTCATCAACTTATCGCGGATAAAATTGTGTATTTTGCCGGAGCAACCACTAATCGTGATAGTCAGCACTTCGGGATAGTGTTCTTTCAAGCAGATGATGAATCTGCCGCGAGAGAAATCATGCAAAATGATCCCGCAGTCAAAAATCGTATCATGCGTGGATGCCTTTATCCTCATCGAATGTCGCTCTGGAATGCGGATGCACTCACACTGGAAGAAGGTCAACAGCACTATTTCTGTAAAATTCGCCCCGTTCGCCCTGAAATGATTGCACAGGGACCCACTGAATTAGAAGGTAAGACGATGGGTGAGCATTTCATGTACCTTAAAGACCTCACCGAAAAAGGTATTTTTGCTTTAGCTGGTCCCACACTGGTCGCTGATAACAGTAATTTCGGCGCGGGATTGTTACGCGCAGACAGTCTGGAATCTGCATGGGAAATTGGTGGCAATGACCCCGCAGTCATCAACAGGGTGATGCGACTGGATATTTTCCCATTCAAAATCGCTGCTTACGATGAGACCTTTAGTAATTAAATTATATAAGTAAAATAAAAAATTTTGACTAATCTAAAAATTGTGCTATAGTGATACTAATTCGATCAATTAGTATCAGGAGATGAACATGGCTAAAATAGCGTTCATCAATATTCCAGCACATGGACACACCAATCCGACTCTGCCTGTTGTGCGTGAACTCGTCAACAACGGGCATGAGGTTCTCTATTACAGTAGTGAAGAATTCCGCGACAAAATCAGTAAAACAGGTGTTGAATTCCGCCCCTACAAACACTGGATGCCTTCCACAAAAGAAGTCTCCGAACGAATGCACGCGATGATTGATGCCTCTCTTATGTTCATCGAAATGAGTGAAACCCATACCGCATGGATGATAGAGGAGATGCGCCGCGAACAACCTGACCTCATTATCTACGATACAACCTGCATGTGGGGCTATATCACAGCGAGAGTACTCGGTATTCCGTCAATTTGCTCGATCACGCATTTTGTACTTGATGGCTCAAAATCCACATTGGGATTCGGGGCAATTTTCCGTCATTTCCTGACTGCGATTCCCAAACTCCCGCGTATCATTCAGTGGAAACGCAAAATGACAACAGAATTTGGCAAAGATAATGTTGGCGGTATCACAGAATATGCTGATTTAAACATCGTCTTTACCTCGCAGGAATTTCATCCCGAGAATGACTTCACAGATGAGCATTTTCACTTTGTCGGTCCCTCAATAGACGAAACAACCCGCGACCCTGCACAGACATTCCAACTGACAGGTGAGGGTAAAGCGGTTTATATTTCGCTCGGGACAATCAACAACCTGAAAAGCGATTTCTACCGCACGGCGTTTGAAGCATTTTGCGATTATCCGGCACAATTCATTCTCTCGGTAGGCAAAAATACCGACATCGCCGCATTGCAACCGATACCGGATAATTTCACAGTTTATCCTTATGTGCCGCAATTACAGGTTTTGCAACAGGTCGATGCTTTCATCACACACGGCGGCATGAACAGTGTCCATGAAGGCTTATACTATGGCGTGCCGGAAATTGTCGTGCCTCAGCAAATGGAACAATTACTCAACGGATTCCGGGTAAATCAAGTCGGAGCAGGCATCCTCTTAGGGGAGAAAGCACCCTATGGACGTGTGACAGCCAGTGAACTCCGTAGCTTACTCGATAAAATCTTGAGTGATTCATCCTACAAACAACAGGCTGAACACTATGGCAAAACACTCCGTGATGCAGGTGGCTATCCACAGGCAGTCCGTGAAATTGAAGCATACATCAATCAGCATGTCATGACCCCTGAACCCGCATAAACGCTCCCTCATAACGAACGCATGTCCTAATCGTCGCTACCCTTAGCGACGATTTTGCTTTATACTCAACTTGAACCTGATACTTACATAAAAACTACTGTCCACTGAAAACTGAACCCTGAGGACTCAAAAACACATGGCACAGGAACGCGACCCTAATAATCTGGATGACTGGTTCGGCAAAGATGCAGAAATGCACGCTGTCAATGGACACCCCAACAAAGTGACTCGATTGGGTGTGATTGTCGGCGGCAGCATCAGTAAAGGCTTGTCTGTCAAACTGGAACATACTGTCAGCGTGGAAGATTTAGCTGTCGGGCGCTATGTTGTTATTCGTGGACAGCAAAAACGCTTCTTCTGCATGATTAATGACATCACGCTTGATAGCACCAATCCTGCGATTCAATCAGACCCGCCTGACATTACCGACCCTTTTATCCGTGATGTGTATACCGGAACAGTCGCCTATAGTGTTGTCACCGTGACACCGATGCTCATTATTGATGATGTTGAAGGCGCACTCCCTGTGAAAACGATTCCGGGACACTTCACCTCTGTCTACAACGCCACAGAAGATGACGTTAACGCTGTATTCGGTGAAGAAGATCATCATCACTTTAATGTTGGTTCGCCACTGGAATTACAGCACACCAATATCAACCTCAACCTGAAACGCCTTGTCGAACGTAGTATCGGTGTTTTCGGAAAATCCGGTACAGGGAAAAGCTTCCTGACCCGTGTATTGCTGGCAGGGTCGATTGCACGGGGTGTTGCAGTCAGTATTATCTTTGATATGCACAATGACTATGGATGGGAAATCACCAGTGAAAATGGTTACAGTGTAAAGGGTCTACGCCAGCTTTTCCCCAACAAAGTGACCATCCTCACAATGGATGCGGAAAGTTCCAGCCGACGCAATGCCAAATTCGATTTTGAGGTCAAACTCGGTTACAACGAAATCGAACCGGAAGACATCGCTATGCTAAAAGCCACCATGAGTCTTAGTGATACTATGATTGATGCCGCGTATACACTCAAGAAGATGTGGGGTGATGGCTGGGTACGGCAACTCATTAAAGGCGATCCCGACGACATGGATTTTGTCACCAACGAAACCAATATCGGTGGCGGAACACTAGCAGCATTACAACGCCGCTTAGACCGATTTGAGCGCTGGCACTTCCTTGTCCCTGAAAATGATGGCGATTCCGTCAAGAAAATCATTGATTTACTGGTCAATGAAGAAAAAAGCGTTGTGCTGGAATTCGGACGCTATGGTAATTCGCTGGAAGCCTATATGCTGGTGGCAAATTACCTGACCCGTCGCATCCATCACCATTATGTCGAAAAAATGGAGCGATCTTTAGGAGATAAGTCACTTGAGCCGCCACAATTGTTGATTACAATTGAAGAAGCGCATAAATTCCTTGACCCGCAGGTAGCACGTCAGACAACATTCGGTGTGATTGCCCGTGAAATGCGGAAATATAATGTTACACTATTAGTTGTAGACCAGCGTCCGAGCGCAATTGATGAAGAGGTCATGTCGCAGATAGGGACTCGCGTGACCGCTTTGTTGGATAATGAGCGTGACATTGCGGCAGTATTGAACGGTATAAATGGTGCAGGTGGTTTGCGGGAAGTCCTTGCCCGCCTGGAAACCAAGCAACAGGCGATTATTATGGGACATGCTGTGCCGATGCCTGTGGTTATTAAGCCGCGTACATACGACACGGAATTTTATAAGTCACTCGAAGGCGAAACGATTGACCCTGAGAAAGCGAAAAAATCATTGGGAGGCGGCGGTAAGCGTCGTATATAGTATGAATCCAAAAGGCGATGTTAATAGAGAGTTGTTCTTTCTGTATGAAAATTTGTCCCGGTATGTGAGCACCCCCCCGAAATCATGGAATCCAGATAATATCCGTGATTTCACGATCATCTTCAATTACACGGGGCGTTTGATGGAATACTGGAACGCGGCAATACGCGAAACAGCCGAGGGACAGGGTGTTTCGCACGGCAGACGGAATAAAATCCTTTATTACATTGCGAAGATTATTATGCTGAAGGATTCAATCGAACGATCCGTAGGTGATGTACAGGGACTCTATCTATTACAGGAAATGGATCAAGTTCTGGACGAAGTTGGCAGAATCATCACTCTGATATGTGTATTAGAAGATACTGCATAATTGTATCTGGTTGATCGTGAATTCCGGGGCATAATAATAGAGATTTACTGTTGGTTTCAAAATACTTATGAAAACACAACCGGATTACGATAAACTGCTCGAACCGATAGCCGATGTCACTACTTCCATTGAAACTCTGCTGGAGGGTGCATTCGGTAAATTGATGGGCGATCAACGGGAAGCACTCAAACGTACCTATGCCGCCGCATGGGGTTTGCATACGCTGTTACTGGATATTGTCACCAATATCGGTATCGAAAATATCGCCCGGCGAGCTTATCTCCCCAAAAAATTCGATGACTACATTGACCCCATCGTCAGTAATTCACAGAGTTTGCTGGATGGTATGGATGGACCTCTCAACGAGGAACAGACTGTTTCGATTGAATTTATGCGAATTACCGGAGCATTGCTGCGTCGCTATGTCGATAACCTCTGGTTGTACTCGCGTTTATCAAATGATCTATATCACCTGAAAAAACAAAGTGTGCCGCTCGACTCAATTTTAGACCCGATGCTCTGGTCGGTAACAGATAAGCCCGTTGAGCTTGAATTACTCGTCCCCAAAGATTTACCTGCGGTGCGGATTGATGTGGATTTGATGCGGTCTGCCGTGTTTCAGATTGTTGAAAATGCGATTAATTACACCGATGAAGGCAACATCCGAATAACCGCCAGTGTTGAGGATGATAGAGCAGTGATCACCGTAGTTGACACCGGATGTGGCATTCCGGCAGCATCCCATCAAGATATTTTTGCACCATTCTTTCAGGTGAACTCCGAAAAACCGGGTCTCGGCTTAGGTTTACCCATTGCCCAGAAATGTCTCTTACTCCATAAAGGTCTCGTACAGGTCGAAACGACCCTTAATCACACCACTGCAATAATCGAATTCCCCGCCTGAAACATAACGATTCTGCAAAAAAACTGTCAAGAACTTGCAAAGATGTTACATCTTAATTTTAATTGTAAATAATTGTGTTAAAATTGAATAATAACGATAAATCAATGTTAAGGCAATTAACAATGTCTGACCCGATACAACAATACACCGACATCATTCACATACAATCCCGTTTGCTCATGGATAGCAACAAAACCTACTTGAGCATGTCACAGCGTCAGGCAATCGAGCTTATCAATCGCTATTCGAGCCAACTGGCAGCCGCCGCAAAACAGGCTTCTCCCGATGATAAATGCTACGAGACAGTGCGCCACGAATTGATTAACATCCTGACACCGATTGTTGGCTATATCGAAATGTGGATGGATGGCTGGATAGGCAAACTCAATCCCGACCAATCAGCACACGTTGAAATCATTCATCAGAGTGTTTATGAATTACGCCGTGTGATTTTAGCTTACCGTGTTGAAAGAGCCATGTCAGAATCAGCTTAGACGACGATAATGTCTCAACCACTGTCTAACAACATCATGTGATAGGGCATCCAGTCGATTGCCGCGATGTCCTATCATTGTTTCCGCTGCGAATAGCGCGTTATACACACTTTCTTCTACTGATTCGACGACTGCCTGAAACAATCCATTCAAATCCTGTTTGTGATCGGGTATCGCCTCTTCAATGCCTGTGGTAGAAAATGCCACCACAAAATCACCGCTTCCATGATGACAGACTGTCCCTGTACGCCCCAATCCAAAAGAGACACGATGCGCGAGTCGTTCCAATTGCCGCGAAGTCAGTGGTGCATCGGTCGCCACAATAATCATCACCGAGCCATCGCCTGAATCCGGTTCATCGCCTTTTTCAATGTGATAGCCAATCGGTACACCACACATCGTCAATTCCTCACGTATGCCGAAATTGGTTTGTATCAATACTCCGACAGTGTAATCGCCTGTTTTACGGGATGCTGTGCCGATACCCCCTTTGAATCCATAGCAGGATGTGCCCGTTCCCGCGCCAGCACAGCCTTCTATGACAGCCCCGCCTGTAGCACCATTTATCGCAGCGAAAACATGCTCCGCTTCAACATATCGCCCCTGAACCTCATTCAAATAGCCATCATTACACTCGCCAACCAGGGGATTGATACTTCGCAGGGTAGGATTATCTTGCAACATGTAATCAATACAGGCATCCGCGACTTTGCCGACATTCAATGTTGAGGTCAGTAAAATCGGTGTTTCGATTGTTCCGAGTTCGCGTACCTGCTCAAATCCACAGGCTTTGCCGAATCCATTAATGGTATGCACGGCAGCCCTTACTTTTTCAGTGAATAGATTACCCCCGTGCGGCAGAATCGCAGTGACCCCTGTTCGGATAGACTCCCCTTCATGCAAGGCATGATGCCCGACTAAAACCCCTTCAACATCGGTGATGGCATTGTTTTTACCTGTTTCTAGTGTCCCGACCGTTACCCCTATGTCACGAAATCGCATAAAATAATTCCTTAGTGTCAGCTTAATAAAATTTGTAATCTTATAGCATTATGACGCACAGGCTGTTTGCTTGCAGTATATTGAGTGAAAGGAAAATCACATGTCCAATAAAATAACCCGTGCTGAATTCAAAGCCTTGCATAAAGACCTTGATCGTTTACATGCCCGTAATGACGAAATTGTTAAAAAGAGGGCAAACATGGAAACCCGTAAACTGGCAGATGATACACCGGATGCCTTTTTCCAGCTTAAACGTGAACAGGGTGATGTTGCACAGCGTATCGAATTCATCCGTGACAAACTGGCTGAAGTAGAGGTCGTCGATAGTAACTACAATCTGAATACTGTTGGTATTGGCAATCGTGTTCAGGTTTATGATTTCCAGACAGAAAAAATCCTCACCTTTGAAATTGTTGGGACGACAGCAACGCAGCCCGCACGAATTCGTATTATGGCTGATTCGCCTGTTGGACGGGTGCTAATCGGCAAAAAACGGGGGCAGTCAGTATTAGTCAGAACACCGGACGGGATGGATAAATATCGTATTCTGGATATTATGCCCATCCCGGAACTGACATAATGGTGTTGGATTATTCTTCAAACCCCGTTGGACAGTCATCACTATGGTCACGCATGAACTGTGCAATGACTTCTGTTGCGAGTTCATGCCCTGACGGTGTCCAGTGACCATCATATTGATAATAGAGCAATTCTTCTCCCGCAATACCACGCTCTAACGCTGCTTGCTGGAAAGGCTCTAGCAAATCAATGAACATCCAGTCATGTTCTTCGGCTAATTGTGCCAGTGCATCCCGTTGATCTTCGAGACTGGCGATGAATTCTGCTTCATCTTCTTCTGCCATCGGCTGATCCTGTAAAATGATCGAATTACCGCTTGTGATAACCGGAACACGCGCAATCCCGCGTAACCATTGCCGCACATCTTCATGAATATAAGGATAATAAATTTGCTCTTTTGAAGGTACAAAAATCACAGCACGACAGGCTTCGTCAGGTGCTTCTCCGGCGACAGTATCCAGCGCATCGGCAACCACATTGAAAGTCGTTGTCCCTGCAAATCCACCATCGGGCGCAACCTGCCACCAGAGCAAATCTTCCAGCAGGGCAATTTCATAATAACTGCCACCGATAATCACAGGCATCGGATAGTCATATTCGCCATCTTCACTCTCAACGACCTGCGCCTGTTCTTCCCCCAGTGCTTGCCGGGTGAGCCATGCTAATTGGTCAATCGGAGCGCGATTGATGAGGTCTTCATTCAATGCACTATTAGCATTCATCAAATCATTGCCGGAAAAATGAGCATACAAAACCCATGTACGCGGCTCTTCGCCCATATAATTTTCTGCTGTTACCGCGATTTCGTGGGGACCATACCCTCTGTAGCCGAAATTTTGAACCGGAACACCCAATTCTGCTGCGAGTAAGTCCGGCCAGGGCGCAGCGACAGTTGTGCCTTCAGTGAATGAATCGCCAAATGCCGCTATTGGATAACTATCGGCTTGCATTGCAGGGATACGAAAACTGTTTTCATCCCAGGAGATGGTGTATGTACCTAACAGCGTGTTTTCTTCCGGCGGACGAATACGCCCCGCTTGATGGAAGAAATAATCCCCATCGGTCAAATGAAACTCAACGTCGAGCGTTCGTCCGGCATCGGTACGGGCTTTCGGGTCACCACCAACTAAATTTGGGAATAATGTCAGCAGCAATAGCACCATCAAAAATGCAAAAACTGTCCCTCCGGCAATCAACGCAATTCTTTGCCAGAGCGGGGTCGTCTGTTTTGTTTTTTCACTTGTATCAGTCATCAGGGAAAAACCTGCCAGCCTGTGTATTGTCAATTTTCAGACAGGCATTATAGAGCGTGGACGTATATCCAACAAGTAGGGGTAGACGCTTATCAGCTAATAGATTGGATTCAAAATCTTGCTTTGTTTATCGCTAAGGATTTGATAGAGCGAATCCGAAATCCTCATCTATAAGGGATTTCGATATCATAAAAGCCCCCTCTCCTAATGAGGAACGAGTGGTCGGGAGAGGGGGTTGGGGGTGAGGGCAGAATGTTACAATGTGATGCCGTCATGCCCGATTTTTTGCCCCTACTGATTAATCTGTTCCAGCACAATATTCCCGCGCTCATTAATCGCAAAACGGAACAGGACAATGCTAATATCGGCTGTGCCACCGTCCGTCACCACGAGATTTTCCGTTCTCGCATCATCCGCATACCATCCAATTTCGACGATGTAGTCACCTGTATCCCAACCACCATCGGGAGCATAAACAGGGTAATCCACCACAATACTGAGACCGGATTCCGGTGCATCGGTGATAATCTCAATTTCATAAACCACACTCAAATCATCACTGTAGACGATTAATCGCGAGATAGCATCCGGGTCATATTCATTGACAAATGTCCATTGAATCCTGACATCAAACCCGTCCCCGGAATCAGAAATAGAGCGCCCCCAACTATTGAGTTGAATCCGGTTATCGAAGGTAATCGGGCTGGAACCGGTATCTACATAACGAACACATCCTGCCAGCAGAAAAATCAGACCTGCTAGCAGGATGGTTGTTTTGGTCAATCTACTCTGCATGACTATCGTTTGTTCTTGTTCTTCGGCTTGAATGCGCCTCGAATCAAATCAACATCGAAATCATCCGGTGTCGCGCCTGTTTCAGCATAACGATACAGCGCTGCCTGGAAAATACCACTCAGAGCGCCCTGAATCACGCCGATAACAACCATTGCAATCACGGCAACAGATACAATCGCAACGACCAGCACAACCGATTCCAGAACCGCACCCGCAAAAATCCCGAGTGCAACTGCTGCAACAATCACCAGCAGATAGAACAGGAAGAATATCCCGCCGATACTAAAGTTACCTGAAATTTGTTCGCCCCAGGTACGTTTCAGCATACTGGCACTGGTCTGGATAGCTTCCCAGGGACCTACATCCTGCGCGACTAAAACAGGTATCACGAGGAATGTTGCCAGATTCCAGGCAATACCACCGATTGCGCTCACAATATTGCCGATTATGCCGCCGCGTTCCTGTAAAAAACGAATCACAACACCGATGGTAGCACTCATCGCTGCAAATCCGATAATCTTGCCGAGACGCGCATTAGCAATGTCGAAACCATCTTTCATAGTCGGGTCGCCGCCATCCATGCGAATCATTGCCGCACCGATGAGCGCTGTGTTGAAGTAGATGCTGATGGTATACATCACCAGATAATAGATAAACAGCCCGACGAATCCGATAACTTCGCTAACACCTTCACCCGCGCCGCTACTATACATTGTGATACTGACAGCAATCGACGGAATGAACATCACGATAGAAATCAAAATCGTGACAATCCCTGAAATGATCGGAAACCAGATTAATTCTTTATCCGATTGCAAAATCGCCCAGCTTGCCTTCACTAGCTGCCAGCTTCGTCCCCATGAACCAAACATGATCTGTCCTTTTCCTTGTATAAGTTCTAATCTCTTTACGAAATTTGAAACATTTGAGTTGCTTGTATAAGCTGTATTTGTCTGCTACAACTTGCATTGTATCAAACTTGTTTGTACAGGGATAATGATTTTTCTATGCGAATTTATAGTTGTTTTCCGGTTATTTTAGCCATCATGCTCACAGTGTCTATTTCTTCGGCGCAAACGGACTGCGGTGTCGTTGATGGGATAGGCTTTCCGGTCGATACAGGGGTGTTCACCCTCACACAGGATTTTGCTGCAACCAGTATCCGGTATCAGGGACGGTATCACACAGGGGAAGATTGGCACGCCGGACGTGAAAATACAATCGGTCAGGCTGTTCGGGCAGTTGCGAAAGGGCGCGTGACCTATTCCTCGGTCAATGCCTGGGGACGCGATGGTGGCGTTGTGATACTGGAACACACTTTTCCTGATGGTTCGGTTTACCTCTCTTTTTACGGGCACATCACTGAATCGGATACCTTTGAATTTCCAACACGGCTTGCCTGTGTACAACAGGGCGATGTCATCGGAGTTATTGCCGATGTTCGACCCGCACCGCATCTCCATTTTGAAATTCGCCTTGATGTGAGTAGCAATTCGGCAACACCTGGAGCAGGATATAGCACCTTACCACCACAGGACGAAGGCTTGCTGAATCCGTCCAAATTTATCGTCAATCAACAGACATGGCTCAGCCTCTGGCATGATTGGCATCTAGCAATTGGCGCAGGAACATCTCTGGACGAAACTGCTCCGATAGCACCATTAATCACGCTGACTGATAATAGCGTTCTCTATCTTGATGGCGCAGGATTAACACTGCGACGTGCCACTCCTGATGGTCGCATTCTCTGGCGGGCAAGATTAGAGCGCCCCGCAGTGATGATTAATGCCTGGCGCGGGAGTTCCTTACTGATTTATGCTGATGCAACGATGCAGCAGGTTGATGTTGAAACAGGTGGATTAGGGGAATCATGGTCAGTGGATGCTGAATTTACCGGCGCAGCGATCATTGACGATACGGAATTACTCTTTCCTGCACCGGGAGATACCCTCGTTCGCATCAGTGCCGATAGACGTTCAGTCCTCGCAACATATACCGATGTTCCTGAATTTTACCGTTCGCATATGATGCTGGATGGGAGCTTTGCAATTCTCACCCGCGACAATGAATTTCGCTATTATTCATCAGACGGCACTTTGATAAATAGCTCTCAATTACGTGCTGCTGCCAGTTTTGCAACATCATGGGAAGGGCAGTTGCTGGTTTATAGTCGTGGTGGATTATGGCGCGTGAATAGCTCCGGCGAATGGTCGCTCTACATCGAAGATGCCCCGCCCGGTGGAATGAGTTCTGCAATCCTTGTCACACAGGAACGCCTCTATCTCTATAGTCAATCGACCTTGTACGCCTATAATCGCGAACGCAATCTAGTCTGGGATGAAGGCACAGTCCCAACTTCCGGGCTGATAGAACTCACACAATACGACAATATTCTGCTAATTACAGGCAATCATGGTGATATTTTATTGGTCAATGACGCAGGAGGCTTCTGTAATCAGGTGCGAATCTTCGGACACGCTGCTGCCGGACAGTGGAACGAACTCGGGGATGATAACCGTCTCCGCATCGCAATCGCCGACCAGATTCTCGCCTTAGATTGGGATACCTTCATCCGACCCTGTAACGTCTAAGCGTTGATTGGCACAATCGACACTGAATCACCGGACTGCCGATGCTCTGCCATAGGTATCGGCAGCAACTGACATAAAATACGCGCTCTGCCTATGCCTGCCACAACGCACTGCCACGTTGTGCATATGAACGATCATATCAACGGTCATATGCACAACATAAAAGCATCCGTTTATGATACTGTCAATATATACAGAGTCTAAAATACTTCCAATACTGAAAAACCTGGATAATAGGGATACAGAGACGGTGAACATACAAGAAACAATATCGCATAGTCCCCTCTCCATAGAGAGCTTGCGAACGGGAATGGGGAGGGGATTCAGGGGAGGGGTTTTTGTACAACCCGGCAAACTGGCAGAAAAACTAATCCACACTGCCACAATCCTGGAAATAATTGAGCAAACAGGTGAAATTTCTTTGGACATTATGTACAATATCCGGGCAGATTTTTACACGATACGTTACACTGCTTTAAACTTCTCTTAAACTTATTACACTTCTTTCAAAAATAGTTTTTGGTTCACCACCGCATCGACCGACAAAGATAGAGACAATACTTTTATGAACCATCAGCGTGTTTTTGACTTTACCCATTTCCCGACATTGACCACCGACCGCCTGGTTTTACGTAAAATTAAGCCGGCGGATGTCAATGCACTGCTCAAATTATTCGGCAACCCGGAAGTCGTGAAATTCATCGAAATGCAACCCATCAAGAGCATCGAACAGGCTAACGAATGGTTGCGCTGGATGGGTGGCGTTTTTGCTGCGAAAGATGGCTTGCGCTGGGGCATCACCCTCAAAGATGAGAATGAAACCTTCATCGGCTCGGCTGGCTTGCATCGCTGGAATCGCGAAGGGCATTATGCTGAAATCGGTTGTGATGTCGCGCATCCCTACTGGGGACATGGCTACGGGCAGGAAGCTCTGAAAACCATTCTCGATTTTGGATGGGATTACATGAGCCTCAACCGCATTGAAGCCAGCGTTGTGAAAGGCAACAATCGCTCCGTGCATGTTATGGAAAAAATTGGCTTCAAGCTGGAAGGCACAATGCGTCAGCGTTTGCTCAAAGGCGGTAAATACTTTGATGTCCATACATTTGGCATGTTACGTTGTGAAGCCCAGGGCGATTGTTAATGCCGCTTCCCTCTGAATTGCTACAATCTATTGAAACCGCTATCGACGATGTCTTGCAAGATGGCGGACTCAATCCTCAGCAACAAACCTTCATAAACCACATTCAGAAAACCAGTGCGGAGTTATCCCGCGCTGTACTACCGATTCCACAGACAGAACATGCCTTACGCCGCATCATCCCGACCTTTGGCGATTCTTTTATACAGCAACAGGTCGCCCTATTTGGCTATGCTAGATTACTCCTCGAAAGCCCTGATTCCTTCGGTGGCGCAATTTTGAGTGAATATCAGCAAGACAAAATGCAGCAGATTTATCAACATGGACAGGCATTGCATCAACTGACAGAGACAATCGTGGAGTCCGCCCGTGCCGAACGCCTCAAAAACCGTCGCGCACAGCCTGAAAAACTCGATTTAGAGGCATTCTTTGCGGATGAATCCCCGATTTTACAGTATGTGATTCGCAATCGTCCGGTGGAATTGTCTATTGCAGCATCCCCTGTAACGGTTGTTGCCGTGTCTTATCATCTTGCCGCACTCATTCAACATATCGTGACAGTTCTCGCACATGAACTAATCGAAACCGGACATATCAAAATCCTCACACATAAAACCACAAATTCAGGGCGAATTGATATTTTTTGCACGGGCATTGAATTAAACACAGACGAAATTGAAATACTATTCCAGAAAAATGGACGTTATCTGTACCCGCAACGTCTGGAGAAAATGGGCGGCATACTACATTTTCAGCCAGATAGCGGACACAGCGCAAATATTCAAATTTATCTACCCGAACTCAACCCTCCCTCAAACTGAATCTCAATCAACTAGTATTAAATACCTGTTATAATATTAATTGTTATATTGTTTAATTAAGGTATAGCAACAATTGTGTCGTAGATGTTACGAATTTGTTTTAATTACGCCACATTATTTGTTGCTCGTATGTAAAATGATACATAATTGGGGCATATTCCTATGGTTGAAGACCTGCTTGCACCACTTAATTGGACAATCGGCATCGTAGATAAGTTGCTGACCGAAGAAACATTTAACGACATGCAACGCACATTCCTTGTTAACAGTTCGACACAGGCACACGAACTCCGGTCACTCTTATTGACTGTTCCTGCACTGCCATCGGATAAGGGTCGAGAACTGCTAAGTTTTGATGGTCGCTCACATTTATCGACAATCATCGGATATACAGAAGAACTCCTTGATGAAATAGAAGGGGAGTTAAGCGACGACCAGCGTGATCTTTTATTCGAAGTCCGGTCTAGCTGTATGCAATTATTATCGCAGTTGCAATCATCTATAGAAGAGTAGTGTATGGAAACAATCAAGAGAGATGCAAAACTTATTGAATTAGCGGAAGCTGTCAGTGCCTGGAGTGACAAACTTCTTGCAAAAGCCCCGCTAACAGATGACCAGCGTCAGGACATCGTTGCCATTAATGATGCCTCACGCGAGTTTTTGACCTATGCCACCCGTGAAATGTCTGCCATCACAGATGAAGCAGACCTGAGCACCAAACAACGGGTACGCCATCAATTGCGGAATTATCTCAACATTATCGTTGGATTTTCCCGTTTGATGGTCAAAGAATTGCCGGATAATTTGCTCATGGATATGATTACGATCCGTAAAATCCATGACACCGGTGAAATGCTGATGGCACAGGTCGATACGATACAATAGCCAACGCTTGACCTGTGATGAGGTAGCATCATAGGCAAGTCAATCAAATACAGATACACTTTTGCCATGATTGACTTATCCCGATTATGGCAAATTTTATTTATTCTGCTGATACTGTTGCTTACCCGTCTGTGGATGTCCTCACCGGATACCCGCGTATTCAACGTTGATGCAGCCGGGTATCATAATCTCGCAGATAATTGGCTATCAGGTCGCGGATTTACTCTGCAAACTGATCTTCCCTATTGTCCTGATGCCCTGCGAACACCCGTTTATCCGCTATTCATCGCAGGGAATTACAGTCTTTTCGGACATAATCAGCCCGTCATTTTCATAATGCAATCACTACTGGATGTGATTGTCGGGGCGATTGTCTTTCGCATTCTTTATGGTCTATCCCACCGACGATACTTTGTCGCACTCGCCGGGTTACTCGCATATACCCTGACCCTCTCGCAATGGCACTATACGCACCTGCTACTGACCGAGTCTTTATTAGCTTTTTTGCTGGCGATGACCTGCTGGTTTCTCTGGCTTGCATTGCATCGACAAAAATCGTGGGCATTCATTGCAACAGGGATATTTTTGGGACTATCGGTCTTATGTAAACCGACTGTGCAACCCATCATCCCGATAGTGATTTTGATTATTTTTATTGTCAACTGGAGACGTTCATTTTTACTGATAATCGCGTTATTGCTGACTGTTTTACCCTGGTTAACCCGTAATTATCTGATATTCGGAGATGTATTTCTCTCCCGTACCTATGCTGAAAATTTATCACGGGTTGCTGCTCCGGCAACACTTGCTGAAACGCAGGGAGGCAATATTTTCATCTGGTCGCCGGAATGGGAATCACTATTTCTAGGCATTGTCGATGAAACACGTCAGCGACATGGTTGGGCAAGTTTTGATGTTTCCTGTGCGGAATGGGAACAGCGGCGCTTGCAGATTGCGGCTATTTCAAGCGAAATCATCCGTGAGCATCCACTTGCTTTTGTTAGTGCCTATATCAAAGGCGTCTGGAATGGTTTGCAGGGACAGGAACAACTTTACTGGTACAGCCTGATAAGTGGTGAATCACCGGATAGCGTCGGACGATATAACGGCGCACCGATTAATCAATTGCCTCCGGGATTGCTCATCATGGGCATTCTCTGGACAGGTACAATGGTTATTTTCTACTTGAGTTCGGCTATCGGCGCGGTCATCCTATTGAGGAAATACCCTGCACTGACCTTGATTCTACTGCTCATCATCACAACCGGACTCATTTTACCGGGTCCCTTAGCCTGGGTTCGATTTCGTGTGCCCGTCATGCCACAGATGATTATTTTGTCTGTTGTTGGATGTGCCGCAATGCGGGATAGAGGTTTAAACAAAAACAGCCGTCTGAAATAGACGACCGTTTTCGTTGACTGCGGGTCAAAAAGAGGTTGCAGAGGCTTATTTAACCTCGACAACTGCTCCTGCTTCTTCGAGTGATTTTTTAGCGTCTTCAGCAGCGTCTTTGCCGATTTGTTCCATGACGGTGCTTGGAGCGCCTTCAACGAGTTCTTTCGCTTCTTTCAGACCGAGGCTGGTCAAGCCACGAACTGCTTTAATGACGTTGATTTTCTTAGGACCAATTTCCTTGAGGATAACGTCAAATTCGGTTTGTTCTTCTTCTTCATCAGCAGCAGCACCGGGAACACCTGCGCCAGCAGCCATCATCATCATACCGCCACCGACAGCAGCTTCTACACCGAGAGCTTCTTCGAGAGCTTCTTTGAGTTCTTTTGCTTCCAGAAGTGTTAAACCACTGATCTGTTCTACGAGATTTGAAATATCAGCCATGAGTAGCTTCCTTTCATAGATGAGACGATTTTTGTCTCTGTTTTCACAAAATGATAAGGGTTAAATAGCAGCTTTACGCCGCACGGAAATCACAAATTGCTTTATGCAGCGTCTTCGTCGCCACCGTCTTTGTCTTTATCGAGCCATGCTTGCAGTACATTGACAACACCACTCTCAGCATTCTGGAGAATATTGACAATGTTCTGTGCTGGCTGAATGATAAGACCGATAATTTGTGCCTGTAATTCTGGCAGGGTTGGCAGTTCAGAGACAGCTTTAATTCCGGCTGCATCCAATACTTCCTGTCCACCCATCACACCACCATCGATTGTGATGACTTCCTCAAGTTTTTCGTCCTTGATAAATTCCAGTACTGCTTTCGCAACACCGGGGAAGCTCTCGACACCGAAGGCTACGGCTGTTGGTCCTGTAAGTGCATCTTCGGGGACAACCCAGCCAGCTTGCTCTAATGCTTTGGTGAGCAAGGTGTTTTTGGTGACAACGTATTTTCCACCTGCATCATAAATTTTCTTACGCAGTTGTTGAACTTTGCTTACGGAGAGACCCTTTGAATTCACAATGGCGAACCCGTTGCTCTGTTCTAAAATTTCGACATACTGCGCGACCAATTCTTCTTTACGTTCTCTTGTAATTGGCAAAACTCGCGCTCCTTTCCATTCACCATAAAAATGGTGAAGGTCTGAATCAAAAAAGCGACCCGCATACTGCCTGAGTCGCCCATTAGCATCATATCTAATGGCTTTGCGAACTCTTCCTCGGCAGGATATTAAGGACACATGATTGTGCCCACCGGCTGTCTATGGTTGAGTGAACCATATTCAGTTAACAGAGATGAATTATAAGGTTCTAAGACAGATAGTCAAGGGCAGTCATGGAAATTGCTTGCTCAAATGAATAAAACAGGGTACTGTTTGAACTGGCAAAGCACATCCGAAGGGACTTCATAATAGACAGTTATTCACGATTTGAAACATTCAAATTGAAAGGATTTGCTATGCGTCACCAGAATATTTCTTTTGCATTTTTACTCATCATGTTTCTTTTTGCACTCATTCCCGTTGTGGATGGGCAATCGACCTGTTCCGATGGTGAGTGGTTAATTGATGGCAATTGTATGTCTTTAGATATGCCTTTATCTGACGGCTGGCATACAATCGAACCAATGGGAGAAACCCGTTGCGCCCATGATACCGATTATCGCATGTGGGTGCGTCCCGGTAATGAGCATGTGTTACTCTATTTTCAGGGCGGCGGTGGATGCTGGAATCAAGAAACCTGTGAAGAGGGAAGCTCATTTTACAAACAATCTGCCGGACGCAATGAGGCCATTTCGTATCGCAGTGGTATCTTCGATTTTGATAATCCTGACAATCCGTTTTCCGATTACACGATGATTTTCGCGCCATCCTGCACGGGCGATGTATACATGGGTAGCGAAGTCATTGATTACGGCAATGATGTAATTGTGCATCATCAAGGTTACGATAATTTGATGGCAGCAGTTGATTTCACACTGGATTATGTACCTGAGCCGGAATCAGTTTTTACTGCTGGATGTAGCGCGGGCAGTGTCGGCTCGTCAATTGCAGTTCCATTCCTTATCGAAGCCTATCCTGATACCCGCGTGACTCAACTCGGTGATTCGCTTGGCTTAATTTTTGATACTGAAACCGATATGATTGACCTGTGGGGAACGCCTGATTTCTACACAGAAGCACTCGCTGAATTTGCGCCTGATTTGACCAATTTCACACAGCATGAGTATTATGTGGCTCTCGGACAGGCGTATCCCGATTATCACTTCGCACAATTCAATTATCGTACAGATAATGTGCAACAGCGTTACTTTGCAATTGGTGCAGACAATCCGGCTGAATTTGTAGAAGCAGGATTATTGAATAGTATGGCGTTTATCAGTTCAGGGACTGAAAATTTCAGCTACTATCTGGCAGATGCACGCTCACACTGCATTTTGCCAGCAGCCGATTTTTATAGTCGTGGCGATGACAGCATATCCGCACGCGATTGGATAGCCGCTATCGCAAACGGAGAAACACCGGATTCAGTTGAAGAATAGCCTTACAGTTCGATGGCACAGTGTATAGTGGCGGTACTTTGACTATGAATCGCCGGGCATTGTGCCACAATCTCATCTCCGCGCCGGATAGTGAAAACTGCGCCTGGCGAACTACTTTTCCAGAAAGTGTGCATCGTCGCACGGTAGGCTAAACGCGCATCACAGACATCTGCCGGGGCATCATCTGCGGAGAAAAACCCGAAACTACTATCCCACACCTGGACACAGCGTCCGGCGGTGAGTGCTTGTGTCAACCAGTTACGGGATGCAAAACTGATGTCATCCTGCTCAAAAACCAGGCTTTCCAGACTCACGGTTTCATCTATCAGATTATGAATGACCAGCGTATCGCGGGTGTAAATCAAATTAACTGTGGCATCTCTTTTTACAGGTTCACTGTCCACCGATGTTGCCTGTGAGCGTTGTTCCAGTGTGCCCAGCAGAATCAGAATCGCCAGAGTCAGCACCAGACTGGATGCGACCAGATTTTTGATTTGTTGGCGTTTGCGTTTCCGGCGCACTTTGCGGCTCATGATAGTGGTGGCAGCAGGACGGGCGGGAAGTGTGGGCATATAAGTTGTCGGTAAATATTGATAGCATCGACGCAGCAAAATAGACATCGCCTGTTGATAATCGCGACGCATATCGACAAATTGCGATCCTGCCAGCGCAAAGGGAACAGCATCCTGAATGTCCCCCTGAATCAGTAGCGGGAGAATGTATTTGCCCTGTGCTTCGGCATAATCAATTTCCCGTTGAACCCAGCGCGAGTCATTTGCTGATGGACTGAGCAAGACAATCAAAATACCTGTTTCGCGGATAGCACTCTCAATTGCCTCTTTCCACGAAAATGACCCCGGCTCGATACCTTCATCCGTCCAGACACTCAATCCTGCGGCGCGTAAATCGTCACGAACACGCTGCATTAATTTAGTATTCACTCTACTGTAACTTAAGAAGATGTGATGTCTCAATATTATATCCCCACTGCATCAATTTATTCTTATTATATTCAGGGATTGAATCAAATGCAGCAAAGATTACAAATTTGATAGATATATATCAGAATTGTTATATCACTCCGATATATCACCCTCATCATTGGATAACCTTACCTCGAATTGTGCCAGCGCATCCTGCAATTGTTGCTGCTTTAAACTGGATGTCATATCGCCGCGTGTACGCTCTAAAACCCCGCGTACAATGTCGGTTTGACGCCGTAAGCCATGTGTCAGAGCATCGGGAAAATCAAAGGTGATGAGTTGCCCGTAAATGTCATCCATCCAATCTAAAAGACGTTCAGCTTCTTCACTATGACGATCACTATGCCGCATAATATCAAGGATAATGCGTCTTAATTCTGTCGCTGCCTCGCCAAGACCCTTAAGATAGGTTGAAGCCTCAACGTTCAAGTCTTGAGATGTCGGCAATGCTTCATCACGGATAATAGCGCGTGTGATATGTGCTTCAACGACTTCTTTCAGTGCATCCTGCGTATAACCACTGTGATACAATTCGGGATAATCTGCCACGACTGCCCGTAATTCATCGCCCTTCTCTTTAATTAATGTAAACTTCTGCTCAACTTCGCCCCAATCGCGCCGATGAATTGCACGGATTGCCTGTGAACAGTGTTTGATGAGTTCCCGTGATTGCACAATAGCTTTATCACGGGCATCATTAATCGCAGTCATTTCGACCTGGAGCGCGTCGGCAATATCATTCAGATTGCTCATCGTCATCTCCTTCTTCATCAGCGCTTCCCTGTTGAATACTGCCGAAAAGCTGATCTGCGAGAGATGCCGGACGTTTGGGTACGTCAATTTCACCAAACTGATTTTCGAATCGGGTGATGTTTTCTTCCAGTGCCTGCAAGAAAAGTTTTGCGTGCATCGGAGTCATCACGATCCGTTGTTGTACTTTGGCACGCGGGTCATGCGGGAATGTCTGAATAAAATCGAGGAACATTTCATTTTTATTGTGGCTAATCATGACCATGTTAGAATATTTGCCGGAGGGGTCTTTGGGCATTTCGAGCTTAATTTTGCGTTTCTTGGGTTGCATGGAGATACTTTCCAGTCACTGTAGTTAATTATCGCCATAGTATAACGCATTCCTTATTAGACGATTATTGGTAGCAATAGAGGTAGTGTATCCATTTCGGTATAGATTCCCCGGACAGGTCAAAATGTAGGAACGGCATGGATGCGATCTGTTGTATATTACACTTATCAAGTGAGAAAAATTGTCAACTGATGACTGTGAACTTAATCAACTTAAAACTGATTGTTGCGAATAATCCCACAACATCTTATAGGTCGTGAATCAGGTGATATTGTAATTTGCAACATAGAAGACCGCGCCGACTTTTCGCGCAATCGCCTGGGAAGCGAGATTATCCCATGACGTGCTGTAAAGCGGCAGTCGCCCACTTGCCCGGATAGCCCCCATCCAACCGCGCACCGCATTGGTCGCATACCCGTGTCCGCGATGAGTCTCCGCAGTATAAACACCGGCTTCCGACACTTTAGGCGAGATTCGCGCACAGAAGCAAACCGCGACAGCCTCACCATTAACAAGCGTTGCCGCTACCGGAGAACAATCTGGTAGTTCCGTTAACAACCAGTCGAAATGCGTTTCTACCACCGATAGATTTTCCGGCGTTATCATCACTGAATCATGTGCTTGATCTGTCGGGATATAATAACCTGGTCCCGAAAATGTGCTGGCAATCGGCATATGTGTTTGCAGTAATCGGGTGTATTCATCTGCGTGATGAGGTGGCTCAGTGTGAACGCTCAGGACAGGTTCACTCGCCGCCAGTTGCTCCAGTTTGGCAGTAAGTTCGGGTGGAAGGTCATAGCGTGTTCGCCAGAGATTGCCTGATTTAGAACGGGATAACACAAACCGTGCCGCCGGATTCGGATTACTCTGCTCATTGATACGGAGCAATCTACCATTTTCGTCATGCACAAAAAGTGCTTCTACTTGCAACTGAATCAGGTCTTTTTCGTTATAGATAATTTTTGTCGCCTCTCGTATCCTTAAAACCCGTCACATTATTTTATGCAATTCTCTAATAGCTGTCAAAAAAATGTGAATCAAAAAGTGAGCCACTAAATTAAGTGATATTTGGTGAGATAATCATGTATAGCTTGATTGTCTCTATATTGTTCACCAAAATGCTGAATTGCTTTGCGAATACTGTATCCAACATTGGCAAGAGGCAGAGTATCCGGTGATTCACGGTGTATGCCGAATGCCCCTCTGGTAAAAGGTGTTGAAAACTGAACCATAAAATTCCAGGGAAGCAAAGATTCAGCACCCTCGCGAATATAGTTATGTCGTTCTGTTGGAAATAAATTGATGTTTTGTAGTGCCTTTTTCACAGGATCATCCCAATTATCAAGATTAATAGGCTGTAATTCACGTAGTGATACTTCTAGCTTCTCACGCTCCGTTTCCATCATTGGTGGGATCATTATGACACCATGTTTTCCTTTAGTGCCATCAACACATGCAAGCGTAATATAATTGTCGCTATTTATTTCTTGAGTCACCATCCAGCTTGTTTCGATCCATCGTTTTTCGGTTTGTCCTGTTTCTGGATTGTGGTATTTGGTTATGCCAAAATCTATTGATTCGAGATTCAAAAATTGTGCTGCTGCAATGTAGTTTTTTGTGAGTACATACATAATTGTCACCTCATTTTCACGCTCTTTGCAGCTAAGCATACTATCAGATTTCTGAATCAAAAAGTGAGCCACTATCGACTCACTTCTTTTTGCTGAAATGCTGATTGGCTAACAGGCTGAAATGCTATTTTATCCTGCTCTTTTTCGCATTGCTTCCGCGCTCTTTTCGATGAGTTCATCAATGCTTGCATCGGGGTCGGTGTACTGACGATAGTACAGTGTCGCGTACATGCCGCCGACTGCCAGCAAGTCATCATGAGAGCCATCTTCAATGATTTCGCCTTCACGCATTACGATGATACGGTCAGCATCGCGCACAGTACTTAAACGATGTGCGATAATCAAGCTGGTGCGATTTTTCAGAATATCTTCCAGACCTTCCTGAATATAGGCTTCGGTTTCCGTGTCGATACTACTGGTCGCCTCATCCAATATCAGGATACTTTCAGGGCTATGAATCAGTGCGCGTGCCAGAGCCAGTAACTGTCGCTGACCCTGCGAGAGATTCTGTCCACCGGGCAATAATTCAAAATCGTAGCGTTCCGGTACACGGTCAATGAATGGTTTTGCGCGTGCAATCTCAGATGCTTTTTCCATCTGTTCCAGCGTGATGCTATCATCAAACAGACGTAAATTGTCCCCGATAGTGCCGTTGAAGCAATACGGATCCTGCGGCACAAGACTGACATAACGGCGTAAATCAGCCAGGCTTAAATCGCGCAAATCAACACCGCCGACGTTGATACTGCCTTCATTCACGTCATAGTAACGGGCAAGCAATTTCACCAGCGTCGTTTTTCCTGCACCTGTCGCGCCGACAACCGCAATACGCTGTCCCGGCTTAATTTCCAGGTTGATATTCTTAAGAACAGGGAATCCTTCTTTATAAGCAAAGGTCACATTCTCAAAGACAACTGACTGTTCGAAATTGTCGATTTTTGTTGCTGATTCCGGTTCTTGCACTTCGGGTTCAACATCTAGCATCCGGGCGATACGTTCACCTGCACTGAATGCGGTTTGAATCTGAGCGAATTGTTCCGAAAGTTGCAAAATCGGCTCGAAACTCAAACGCACATATTCAATAAACGCCACGAGAATACCGATAGTCACACCGGGCCATTCCGCCAGAACACCGTAACCACCACCCCACAGAATCAGTGCCAGACCAACAGTGGTCATAATTTGCAGCGTTGAACCGTAATAGGTGTAGATGTCACGCAAATCCATATGCGAGTCAAAGTAATCCTGATTGATGACAGCAAAATCGTCGCGTGTTTTCTTCTCACGGGTGAATAACTGCACAACCATCATGCCGTTGAATTGCTCATTGAGATATGCCTGATACGCCGCCATGATTTTGTGGAATCGGCTCGAAATCCCCCGCAACTGTGTACGGAAATAAGCACTTAAACCCGCCATCACCGGGATGACTGCCAGACCGATGAGTGCCAGTCGCCAGTTGAGTGCCAGCATCACAATGATGATACCCGCAAGCATAATCATGTTTCGCGCAACCATCACGATACTGGTTGAGAGCAATTCGGTCAGGGCTTCAATATCATTACTCATACGCGAGACGATACGTCCGACAGGGGTATTGTTGAAATACTTAATATCCTGCTTGACAATATGCTCGAACAATTCCTGACGCAGATTCAACAATGCGGATTGACCGATTGTCTGTAACCAGTAGGTGTAGCCAAATTGCAGCACAAAGACCACAAGAATTGTTACCAGATAACCTGCACCAATCGGGAAGACGCCCTCTAAATTGTTATTGGCAATCGGACCATCAATTGCCATTTTTACCAGATAGGGCAATAGCAATTGCATTCCTGCTACCAGAAAGAGTAAAACACCAACGCCAATTAATTGCCATGAATAAGGCTTGAGGAAGCGCCAGAGCATCTTCACCAGGAAGCTATCACTGATGCTCTTTATTTCGATTTTTTCATCTTCGACAGTGTAATTGTCAGTGGTTGCACTGATATATTTCTTGTTGAGTTCGGCTTCTTTTGCTTTATTGTTATTCTCGCTCATGCCAGCATTTCACCTTCCTGTTGTGCTTCGCGCTCAACCATGCTTGCATATAATCCTCCAGCTGCAATGAGGTCATCATGTGAGCCATTTTCGACAATTTTACCGCCATCCATCACCACGATGAAATCGCAATCTTTCACGGTTGCCATACGTTGCGCGATGATAATACTGGTGCGTGTTTTCAGAACAGTACGCAAGCTGGTGAGAATTTCGGCTGCTGTTTTGGTATCGACCGCACTCAGCGCATCATCCAGCACCATAATCGACGGGTTACGGGCAATCGCACGCGCAATCGCTACACGTTGTTTCTGTCCGCCGGAGAGCATCACGCCTTTTTCACCGACCATCGTGTCCAATCCATCCGGCATCTGCTCTAAATCGTTGCTAACCCGGCTAATGTGAATCGCACGCTCTAAATCTTCATCGCTGATCGTATCCTGTCCCATACGAACATTTTCGTGCAAAGGCTGGCTGAACAGGAATGTTTCCTGCGGGACATAAGCGATGTTCCGGCGCAAATGTTCGAGCTTAATTTTGCGAACATCATTGCCGTCAATTAAAACGTTACCATCATCGACATCACTAACACGCGAGAGCAAATTCACTAAGACGGATTTACCACTGCCTGTCGAACCGACCAGACCAACAACACTGCCGCCCGGAATTTCCAGCGTAACATCATCCAGCAATGTGTTGCCTTCTTCTATCAGAGTGACATTCTTAAATGTGATATTGCCATCCGATTCAGCTAATTCGACTGCATCCGGTGCATCAGCAATATCCGGTGCTTGCAATAGCGGGGTAATACGTTGCATCGCACCCTGTGTCTGAACATAACGCTGATAGGTTGTGCCGAGCATCAGTAACATGCGGCGAATCAGGTTCAAATAGAGAATGAAGCCAGCGAGTTGTCCGACACTCATCTGGTCTTGAACCACCATACGCCCACCGATGAGCAGTACCATACCGGTTGCCAGATAGACAATCATCTGCGGAATCATGCCGACAGGTTCATTCCGACGCTTGAAGAATAGCCAGCGACGACGGTATTCTTCGTTTTCCTTAAAGAATGCTTTGCTGACGTGGTCTTCGCGCCCGAATGTTTTAATCGTCTGAATACCACTCACAGAGTCCTGTACCAGTGCCGACATATTGCCTGCCTGATCTTGAACGCGCTCTGAAATCGGCACAAGGAAGAGACCTGCACGCATCTGAATCACCGTGCTAATCGTCAATGTGATGACCACAATAGCGGTCAATTGCCAGTTAATCAGCCCGAGCAATATCACCGACATCAAAAATGCTGTGATCGCATTACCACCGCGATTGAATCCCAGCGCCAGCAAACGCCAGACCCAATTTAAATCGGTAAACATCCGGCTGATGAGGTCGCCGGTTGCGTATTTTTTATAGAAATCATTATCGAGTGTGACCATGTTTTCAAACACAGTTTTACGAATATCGTAGTGAACACTGTATGCAACCTGTCCACTGTAATGACGTTGTGCAAAGAACATGATGACGGTAAAAATCGCCAGACCGAACAATAATCCGATACCCTGTAGAATCTGGCTCATAACAACACCATCTTCTAAGAGACCGTCCACAATTACGCCAACTAAATATGGTTCCAGCGCCGTAGTGATGCCTCCGACAGCACCACTCACAAGAGCCATAATCGCCGCGAAGCGATGCCGCATGACAAAGCTCCAGAGCCAGCGAATATTGGCTTCCTGCGGGCGCTTAACTATGTGATCGTCTTCTACAGACTGACTGAGTTCTGCTACTCTTGATGCCACATTTACCCCTTTTGGATTAATTTACAGTAAAGGTGCGAACTACCCTATTATGCAATTTTACGGGTAGAGCGTCTATAGCCACAGCCGGACATTAAGCGTATATTATTTTTCTGCTCATGTGTGTAAAGATTCAGTGAGCGTTGCTAAAACGTATAGTTGATTTTTAATCTTTCGTGAACCTTATTGACCTCTTGTGTCGATTGTGCTATGCTTAAACTATTAATCATGGGATAGTTCCCTTAGTTCTCCGAAAGCAAAGACTTATGTAACGCGCAATCCATTTCAACTGATGTCGATAAGTCCTATTCCTTAAGGGTAGGTCATATTTTGCTGTGTGATGCTATGTACACAGCCGCAACATTTAATACTCAATGGAAAGCGCGAAACATGAGAAATAAACTACCTGAAACAATTACCACAATTGAACAGATTCAAGAGCTTGCTGTAGCCGGATTTTCGGAATGGGAGAAATACGGTCACGTCAAAGTACAGGAACGCGGCGACCTGCTCTTATTCGATTACACCACAGGCGCACATATTGCCAACGAATGGGATTTCTTCGAGCGTGTCTGTCGCGGATTGATAATCAATCAGAAAACAGGTGAAATTATCGCACGTCCCTTTGAAAAATTTTTCTACTGGCTGGCGGATGGTCGCAAAGTCAGTGGACATATTGTCTCCATCACCGAAAAGATGGATGGCAGTCTCGGGATTCTATTCCGTCATAAAGACAAATATCACATCACGACCAAAGGCAGTTTTTTCAGTCCACAGGCACGATGGGCAACGAAATTCCTGAATGACTACTTTGACCTGACAGGTTTAGGGGACGAATGGACACTGCTTTTCGAGATTATCTATCCTGATAATCGCATCATCGTGAATTATGACGGTCGCGAAGACATTGTGCTTTTAGCGGCACGTAATCGTTTCACCGGGGACTACATGCCATTTTTCCCGGATATGTACAATCTCGCACAGGATTACGGTTTCAGTTTGCCAAACGTCTATACGTATAATCAGGTAGAAGACTTGATTGCTGAAACAGGTGGCGATTACGATAATTTTGAGGGATGGGTCGTCGAATTCAGTGACGGTCAACGGGTAAAATTCAAAACAGACCGCTATGTCGAGGTGCATCGTTATATCCGTCAACTGGATTTCCCGAATGTGCTGAAAGCAGTTCGCTCCGGTGATATAGACTATCTGACAACCTTGATGCCGGATGATATGCTGGATGAGGTTTATCGTTGGGTTGGCGAAATTCAGGATAAAGTAGATCATATCAACGCGAAAACGGTGTCTGCTTTTGCCCGCGCACCCCGCCAGAATCGTGCGAGCTATGAAGCCTGGGTACAGGAAAATCATCCTGAACTGCAAGCCTACCTGATGGCGCTCTACAACGGCAAAAAACTCGAACCCCTCATTTATGAGACGGCATTCAACGAAAAACAATATCGTAATGAATAATTTCGACGGGTGGCGTGATAGCTGCCCGTTTCCTTAATCTGTTATTTAATAAATGTATATATGATTCTATGGTTGCCGTGATACGTTGATAGTACGTTATTCAAAAAATCAGGAAGGTTAACCGGATGACAACTCAAACTCAAGCACCGGAAGCAACAGAAGTCCCCGCAGTTGAAGAAACCCTGGAAACCCGTTTTCATACCCGTCTTGATATAGAAACGGAAAGCCGTGTCGCATTGATTGATCTCTTGAATCAGCATATTGCGGATTTATCAGACCTCTATAGTCAGACCAAACAGGCGCACTGGAATGTACGCGGAATGAATTTCCAGCAATTACATGAACTATTTGATGAACTTGCAGGTCAATTGCCAGGATTCATTGATGAAGTTGCGGAACGTGCCGGAACACTCGGTGGTTATGCTCAGGGCACAGTCCGAATGGCAGCATCAAATTCCCGCCTGGATGAATTTCCCGATGTAAGTGATGGCGTTGCAGTCACAGAAGCACTGGCAGAACGCTGGGCACAATACGCTTCCCTGGTTCGCGAAGCGATTGATGAAGCCGATGACCAGGACGACGATGCAACGGAAGACCTCTTCACAGAGATTCAACGCGCAGTCGATAAAAGCCTCTGGTTCATTGAAGCACACCTGCAATAAATTCGTCCTGTAGGGCTTGGCGTGCCAAATCCTTTAAAAATAACGCATATTTCCGAAAAAAGAAGCCACCTCACACGAGATGGCTTCTTTTTGTTTTGCTATGGAGAGAAGAGCCATCTAAATGATGACTCCTTTGTTGCGATTATTCTTCGATGATTGGACATCCAGTTTCGTCGATACCATAACCATATTCATCAGCCTGCCAGGGGCAAGCATCATCACGGTCATAGATACTATCCCAATCAGCGTCGTAGTACGGACATCCGGTTTCGTCAACGCCTAAGCCACCTTCATCACCTTGCCAGGGGCATAGATCATCGCGATCATAGATACCATCCCAATCAGCGTCATAGTATGGACATCCGGTTTCGTCAACGCCTAAGCCACCTTCATCACCTTGCCATGCACAGGCGTCTTCACTATCAGCGAAGCCATCACCATCAGCATCACGGTAAACTTCCTGTGTTACATCTGGCGTTACATCCGGTGTACGTTGTGGTTCAGGTGTTACTTCCGGCGTAAGTTCAGGTGTCACTTCGGCAGTTGCTTCCGGTGCATCGGTTGGAACAGGTGTTTCTTCGGTTTCAACCGGTTGTGTTGGATCGTCAGATGTCAACGGACAACCTGTTGCGTCGATACCATAGCCATATTCATTACCACGCCATGGACATGCGTCATCGCGGTCTGCGATACCATCCCAATCAGCGTCATAGTATGGACATCCGGTCTCATCGACACCTAAGCCACCTTCGTCACCCTGCCATGGACATGCGTCGTCACGGTCATAGAAACCGTCCCAATCAGCGTCATAGTAGGGGCAACCAACTTCGTCAACACCGAGACCACCTTCATCACCCTGCCATGGACATGCGTCGTTACGGTCGAAGTAACCGTCCCAATCGGTGTCATAGTAGGGGCATCCGGTTTCGTCTACGCCAAGACCACCTTCATTACCTGCCCAGGGGCAAGTATCCTGGTCATCCGGGAAGCCATCACCATCAGTATCGTTTGAACCTGCCGGTTCTGTTACGTCTGGCGTTACATCCGGTGTTACGTCTGGTGTCGTTGTTTCGGTAACTTCCGGTGTGGTCGTTTCCGTTACCTCAGGAGTCGGTGTTTCAGTGACTTCCGGTGTCGTTGTTTCCGTTACCTCAGGAGTCGGTGTTTCAGTGACTTCTGGAGTCGGCGTTTCAGTAACTTCCGGTGTGGTCGTTTCCGTTACCTCAGGAGTCGGTGTTTCAGTAACTTCCGGTGTCAGTGTTTCAGTTATCTCCGGCGTTGTTGTTTCGGTAACTTCTGGTGTGGTCGTTTCAGTAACTTCCGGTGGTTCGCCTACAGTGATGGTCACAGTTGCAAAGCCACTGTTGAGTGAACCATCGGTTATTCGATAGGTGAAGGAATCCTGTCCGGAGAAGCCAGCCAGAGGTGTATAGGTGAACCCGCCATCCTGTAGAACAACAACAGTACCCTGCATAGTACCGGGGCTGATGAGATTGACCGAGATGCTATCGCCATCGGGGTCGAAGTCATTGTCAAGCAGACCGGGAGCCGGGATAACCAGAACAGTTTCGTAGTCAGTGTTGTAGCTATCGTCAACAGCGATAGGCGCATCGTTGATCGGGTTGACTGTAACGTTGACTGTCGCGGTATCTTCATTGCCGTTACCATCATCAATGGTATAGGTGAAACTATCACTACCATTGAAATCAGGGTCAGGTGTATAAGTGATTGTGCCATCCACTTCGATAACGACTGAACCATTAGCAGGGTCACTTGTGCCTGTAACAGTCAGTGTGTCTTCATCGGCATCACTGTCATTTGCCAGAACTTCAATGTTCACCGGAGTATCTTCATCGGTGGTAGCATCGTCATCCACAGCGACAGGTGCATCCTCTACCGGATTGACTGTGATAGTGGCAACAGCCGTGTTTTGCCCCAGACCAGGACCCGGGAAACCGGGATCACGCAGTACATAGGTAAAGCTATCTGTACCGTGGAAGTCAGGGAATGGCGTATACAGGAATGTGCCGTCATGATTTGGCACGACAACACCATGTTCAACATCGAGTACCAGCAGGGTAATCGCATCGCCTTCAACATCAATGTCGTTCGGGAGCACATTGAAGGTTGTCTGCGGTGCATCTTCATCAATCTCGAAGCTGTCATCATTGGCGACAGGTATATCATTGACCGGATCAATTGTGATAGTCACTGTAGCTGTATCGGTCAGTTCGCCATCGCTGATGGTGTATGTGAAGCTGTCACTACCGGAATAATTTTCATCCGGTGTATAGGTGAAGCTACCATCGGCGTTCATAACGAGATCCCCATTTGCAGGATCAGTATTTGATGTGACGGTCAGTGTATCGTCGTCCCCGTCAGTATCATTTGTCAGAACATTGTCGCTGAGAGCAACATCTTCATCGGTTGTGAAGTCATCATCGTTCGCAACAGGCGCTTCATTAGATTCCAGGTTGAGCCCGATGATAACCGGGTCGTGGTCGGAATTACGCCAGCCTGTGCCTTCAAACAAAGTATTGCCATCCGGCTCTTCTTCAAAAGATTGTTCACCGGTATCGAGAACATCATCGTTATAGTCGAATACCGGAACTTCATCGGCATTGACGTGCCATTCGGTGACACCTGTGACCTGCGGGAACAGACTGCTATTTGCTAAAGCGTGGTCGAGATAGCCCAGTTGACCATCAAAGACATAGCTATAGCCAGCACCGCCCGAGAAGCTATCTACCAGATCGGTGTAGCCAGCGTTCACGATTGTTGTAATCGGGGTTTCACTCGCATAAGCATTCAAATCACCGATAATCAGAATATCAGGATCATTGACACCTGTTGGATTGCCTGGCAACCATGTGTTGACCATATAGTCTGCTGCGGCATTACGGGTCTGGTTACAGTTGCCTGCACCATCATTCAAGTCCGCATCACCATCGGCACTACAGCTTGAGCCTTTTGATTTCAGATGGTTAACCACCACTGTGAATACTTCACCGAAATCGTCATTCGTGTTGTCAGTGACTTCAAAGCTCTGTGCAACTGCCGGACGGTTACGGTCTGTTGTACCACCGAACGGATTCACGAAATCGGCATCATTCAACACTGCTGTTGTACCAACAGGGGAGACGACAGCCGGTTTATAGATGATAGCTACTGCAATTGCATCGCCACCGATGATTCCGGTGTTGATGTAATCGTATGTGCCAGCACCAACCTGGGCATTCAGTGCCGCGACGAGGTCAGCGACTGCTGTTCCATTATTTTCGATTTCTACCAGACCAACCACATCAGCATCCATTGCTGCCAGTGCTGCGACAGTATTCTGGGTCTGGCGGTCAAGTTCTATCTGACTGTCTGCACCACGACATTGCATCAACGGATTTGTAGCAATTGCAGCACAATCAGCACCATCAATGCTGGTAAAGTAATTCAGCACGTTGAGGCTTGCTACAGTCACATTGCCGCCGACATCCGCAGGTGTTGCCGGACGTGTATTGACAGGAGTGAAGGTAATCGAGAAGGCTTCCGGTACAGGACGAATACGCCAGGTGTTATCGCCAAATCCGGGCCATGACCAGTGCAGAACACCAACCAGACCTGAGACGGTATCACCACCCCGGAAGTAATCTGTTCCCTGTGTACCAACACCAAAACCATCCGGTTGCGGGTGATAGAACACACCATTCGGGAGTGGACTATTCTGGATATTATCATCATCATCGAGAATCACCATGCTACGTGCCAGTGCGTCGAGATGTGCTGCATAGCCTGTCACGTCAGGGGTATTTTCATCGGTAAATTGATATGGACGCGCATCAGGATACAGAACAATTTGACCGAAACGAGCCAGTTCGAAGTATTCTGATACGACCATCGTATCGCTGAATCCGACCAGCATACCTTCGAATTGTTCGTAGAAAGCATCGACATCCGGCGCAACAATCGGCAGGTCAATGACAGTTGCCGATGGCAGTGTATTACCTGAACTCAGAACTTGAACACTATCGGATGTAATCTGACTCATGTCAAAGAATTCGTTCGGTGTACCGGAGACACGAACTTCGTCCCCAACTGCGACATCAACAGCACAACCGCCACAGAAAACGAAAATACCTTCGGAGGTGGCAGCATCGCCGTCTATGTCAGCATCTTCTTCCTGAATGAAGAAGCCACTTAACTGGTCACTACCTTGATAGTCACCGACTACGATAGCTTCAACAGTTACCGGTGTGAGGATAGCAACACTGCTGCCCGACCCCTGTACTTCATGAACGAAAGCGATGTTGAGTGGTTCGAAGTCGTAAGTTGTGCGTTCATCGTTTACACGGATGATGAAGTTATCAACACTACCCTGATAACCTGCGGGCCAACCACTACCGGCTTTAAAGAACAGACCGGAGAGAGTATCTGCCTGGATACCTGCATTCGGATACAGACTCAGGATTGTAGCAAAATCACAGGGGCTGTTTTGTGGGCAACTTTGTGCGACAGGCGCATCCCCGACAATCGGTGTGCCACTTGACCACCAGTTCCCTGCAAGCGGATCCCATGTTTGCCATGTGCCATCAACCACCGTGAAAGTGTGATAGGGTTCAAATACGAGACGACCCTGCCATGAATTAATAGCGCTATCGGTCAGATCATAGTCGATGTTGAACTGCAAAGCAGGGGCAACAATTGAATTGCCGTTAGCCGAATTATATGTGCTGTACTGAAGCTCTACAATCTCATCGAGACGTGTTCCAGCATGGTCGGCTATACCAATGATGACACCACTATCGCCATCAACGAGTGACAACTGAGCACTACCTGTGCCAGCCGGAGGTGTACCCGGTCCATTGACAAATTCACCGGTACCGCCGGGTCCTTCGGTCAGGAATCCCCACCCATTCAGGCTGGCTGGCTGTACAGTAATGAATTCTTCTACGAGACAGTTATTGGCTTCACCCGGGCTGGGGGTTAGCTGATTGTAGGTATTCGTATTTCGGAGCCCACCACTACCATTCGGGCAACGCTGATTGGAGTGATTGTCTTTATCGCCATTCCCATCTTCGTTGACCTGTGGCTGTCCGGCATTGAGTAAGACCAGCAAGCCAGCATCATCACCGTCGTTTGTATCATAAACGATAGCATCAATCAGATTTGTTGTGGTGACGGCTGTCCCATCGACAAAACTCGTTGCATCATCAAAGTACAGTGCAACGGCATCCGCACCATTCTGGATCAGATTATCGTTAGGTGTAACATCAAGGTCACAATTTGCGACATTGGCTGCGTCGTTACATAAGACGAAATAGCCGTTCGCATCGGTTGAAAGTCCATCCAGGTCGAATGCTTCATAGGCTACATCACCGTTACCGTTGAAGAATACAAGCGTTAAACCGTCAAGGCTTGAATTACCTGCACCACCATCATACAGTTCGACAAATTCCGCTACATCATCCCCTGGACTGTCAGCATCAACTTCATTGATCAGGATATTATCCGGCGGAGGAGGCGTATACGAACAACCACTGAATGCTGAACCATCAAGTTGTGTTCCCGGTGAGAACAATGCTCCATTTGCAGCAGGTACACCGCTATGTGGAACAAGAGGCTCATTTCCTGTGATGTCTGGATTCCGTGTGAGGGATTGGTCATTGCCACCCTGACCCGAGTAATCATAAGATGCGATGACCGTGCTGCCATTTTTCAGTTCGATAACATCCCCGCCATTTGCGAGACCTGAACCGATTGTTCCGTCATCTACAAAGACTAATGCACCTTTGAAGTCTCCGGTAGGTGTGCCACCGCCGAAGAGAACAACAGCGCATTGTGCTGGAATGACAGTGTTTGCCGGGAAGACAAAATCATCCCCATCGTCATCACTCAATGTCCAGCCAGAAATATCAACAGGGTCATTCCCTGCGTTGACAATTTCGACAAATTCATCCTGTGAGGCATTGCGTGTACCATCACCATTGGCATCGCCTGTCAGGTCATTTGCAGGATCATACAGGACTTCGTTGATGAGAATATCCGGTAATGGCGCAACCTGTGCCAGTGCCAGATCAGCTTGAATTAAACCATGTCCACTGGCGCGATCATATCCGACAGCAAGTGGACGACCATCGCTAATTTGAAAAATGTCGATGGCTGTTGCTTCAAGCGCTGATTCGATATCACCCGGTGTTAGTGCAGGATTCAATTCCAGCATCAAAGCACCGACCCCTGCGGCATGAGGAGCCGCGGCTGATGTACCGAAGAAGTTCGGGAAAGCATCCGCATCACCATCATCGAAACCGAAGAATGTCGTATTCCCGCCATCGGGCGCGGTAACATCAGGATTGTCACGTACTTCAACCTGTGGCAATAGAACACCATCAATGTCGTAGTAAATATCCTGACCACCAAAGCCGGAATAGGCTTCAAGTACCGGGGGAGTTACGCCGAATTCAGGTGTTTGAGCATAATATGCAGCGCCAACACTGATTGCACCGTTCGCATTCATGTGTCCGATTCCGGTCGCTGCTCCCGGTGTCGGGAAGTCATTGACCGTGCCTGCATTCGCTCCGTTGCTATAAAAAGCATATTTCATCGCTGCCGGGGGAGAACCACTATACAAACCGATTGCAATTTCAATGTTAGCAGGGACGGCGGAGTTATTTGTGATCTCAACATATTCAATTGGATCTCCGTTAATATTACCCGCTATCCCGCTCAGACCCGGTTGCCATACACCATTCACAAAGACCAGGAAATCCAGATCAGAGCTTGCACCCGGTGATGAACCACCCGTTTGAGCATAAGGCTGCGCCCACTGGAATGAAATATTTAAACTACTACTTCCGGCGATGGTGAAAGATTGGTAAGCATCAACCGCGCCACCCGGATCGAAGTCATGTAAATCCCAACTGTCCGGACCGGATGTGAAATCTACATTGGAATCAACAAAGCCATCCGGTGCTTCCCAGGCATTATCACTATCATTGTAGGTCATCGAGAAGTAGGGGACACCGAGGTTGCTAACCTGATCGACTGACTGTGCAATCGGACCGTCAGCATAGAATGGTTCGGTGAAGTAAATTACATCATCAACAATGACCGTTGCGCCTGCATTTGCCAGTTCGACGATACCATTCGCAAAATCGATTGAACTATTGAAGGCAGTATGGAAAGCAAGGTCAGCACCCGGGGCGACATCGTACACGAGTTGCGCCATCGCACGACCTTCATCGCCACATCCCGGCGTATCGTAGTCATCTAAGATGTTAACTCCGGCTGGCAAATCACCACTGGCAATGTCATCGGAATAATCTATAGTGCCACCGAATACTGAACAGGCAAAACTGTCCGAGAGAATACCAACCGTTTGACCGCTACCATCAACATTGTATGTATTGCGGGCATCGTCAGCATTCATTGCGGCACTGCCCTGGCTTTCGGCTGCACCGACACCTGTCATAGCGGCAACCGAACGGGCAAAGAGCAGATTATCCAACGAATCAAGCAAGGCGATGTTCTCGACAGGCAATAAGCCCGAGACCATACGGTCGAAAACAGCACCCTCAACCAATCCGATAGCTTGCAGTTCAGTTAACAGAGCCCCACCATCGGATGTTGCGGCGGCTTCAATAACCACCAGACCATCATGTACAGCCGGTAATCCGCGCTGCAAACCAGTTTCGGTTGTGGTGACTAATTCTGGAGTGAGCAGTGCTAATAAATCACTGCTGACGCGGGTGTTCAGGGCGTCGAGTTTCACCTGGTCAAATGCTGATGTCTCATCATTAACCACAAACTCAACCCTGTTTTCATCGGAAGCATCTGCTTCGGTCTGAACACCGGGAGACGGGACAGCACCACGTACTAGCAGCAATGCCCCGATTATGATTACAAGAATCACAAGGACTTTTAAAAAATGCTTATGCATGTGCGTAAGATTCCTATATTTTTATACAGAATAAGAAAAGTGTCCGCATGGACGTTCTGCGTGGAGATAATATTCTACCCCTTTCTGACCACTCATGTTTCGATATTGCAAAACCCTCTGACTACCCATAACAGAGGCTAAGACAATTGTACCATTTCGAACTTTTAAATGCTGTTAACCCTTCATATAGACTATTTGCAGGATAAACAAATAATTAATTAAAACTTCACGGAATACAAAAAAAGTGAGCCATTTCTGACTCACTCTTAATTTAATTCGTTATGTTACGCTATTTTAGAAGGGAATATCGTCTAAATCCTGTGGATTCCCGCCCTGGTTGCCATAGTCGCCACCGTCGTTGTAGTTACCGCCACCGTCGCCATCTGCACGGGTCAAGAATTGAATATCGCGTGCGGTAATATCAAGCGAAGCACGCGGTTGACCATCCTGTCCCATATAAGCATTAGCTTCTGCCGTTCCAACAACCATGACAGACATGCCTTTTTTGACATACTTTCCAACTACCTCACCTAACCCCCGCCAGGCCGTTACGCGATACCATTGAGTTTTCTCTCGTTGCTCATTTGTACTGTTATCGCGCCAGCGGGTGGTGACTGCAACTGAAAAATCACTGACAGCCGTCCCACTTTGTGTGTAGCGTAATTCGGCGTCACGTCCGACATTACCAATAATGATTGTTTGCTCAAATGCACCAGCCATCTCTATCTCCTCATGTATTAACAAATGCGGTTATCTGAAAGGTATTATACCGCAAGCTTGAATGTTTGGTCTGGAACATATATTCTACCATGTTATTTTTGAAAAAGCTATAAAAAATTTGCAAATTATAGCTCAAATTTGTCACGATTCACTATCATTTTCGCGGTCAATCACAAGCTCAAAATAGGCTTCAATTTCTGCCAGTTTTTTGACTGCGACATCATCTCCAAATTTTTCTCTTAACCAGCGTTCAGCGTCGATTGCATGTTTGGTTGCATTACAATGAGCGCATAATGGAATCATGTTATCGACAACTGTTCCGGGGCAGTCGTCATTGGATAGGGCAATCCAGTGGTCGGCGTGAATATCCTCACCATCACCACATACAGCACAGGCGTTGTTCCAGTAATCGAGACAATATTGCCATTCTTCCAGAGTTAAATCATGCGGGAGATTTTGTTTTCTGGCACGGCGTCTTTGCCATCCAGCCTGTTGCATCGCTTTATAGGTTTCAGGATTATCTTCTATCCACTGCTGATTATATTCCCGATAACGCTCGGGATTATCCTGCCGCCATTGTCGGCTACGTTCTTTTTCGCGTTCACTATTCTCTAAATAATATTCCCGTGCTTTGCGTAACTCTTCGTCCCGGTTTTCCCAATATCTTCTTTTGTTATAAGCCCGGCGATTTTCTATATTTTTTCTGTAGCTTGTCCGTGTTTGAGCCCGATGTTGCTCAGGATTTTTCCAGTACAACTTTTTGCGATAATCGGGGTCTTCCTCTATCTTTTGTTTGCGCCATTCTTTTGCTGAGTTCCTTGCACAAACACGACATTGTGAATACAAGCCGCTTTTTGTCTTTTTTGTTCGCCGGAAGTATTCGGCTGTGAAGGGCTTTTCTTCACCGCATCCAGTACAGAATTGATGACCTTCTCTTGGTTGAGGCTGAGGTTTCGCTGTGGATTTACACTGACGACACTTACTATCTAATCCGAAGCGACCTTTTTTGCTTTTGTTGAATTCGGAGAATGGCTTGATTTCACCACACTTGGTACAGGCGCGATGTCCTTCCTTCCATTCTTCTTTCGGGGTGTAGTTGTAGCCACTGGCTTCAGCATGACACTTTTTGCATCGTGAGGTTAAACTATCTTTTGAGTTTTTGTTCCGATAGAACATATCCACTGGCAAGATTTGCTTGCAGCGCGTGCATTCTTTGGTATTCATTTAGCACTAACTCCTTGTGCTGAACTCCATTCATTTAGAGTGGTCAGGGCAGTGGAGTTTAACTGCCTTTTCAGGAGCGACCTTAGACCACCAATTCAATTGTACCTGATTTCGCTTTATGCGTCCTCTTCCGGGTCATAATCCCGCACACATCGGAAGCCCATCCCATTCCATCCGCTATCTGCGACCCCATCCAGGCGATTCGCTGTGCGTACTCTGCGTTCTGTATTATGCCAATCACCGCCCCGTGCAGTATGATTCTCTGTTTCTTCGACTTCGGCAATTTCAGGGTCATACGGATAGGGGTGATAATAAGAACTTGTCCACTCCCACAAACTTCCGACCATATCATGAGCACCTACCCATGATTCACCACCCGGCGCACTTCCGACAAGCTCTGTTCCCGGACGTATATCTTCCGTATTGGGATAGCGGTAATAGATAACATTATCGTCTTCGAAAATATTGCCCCAGGGATAAATCAAAGAATCGGGACCCCGTGCTGCAAATTCCCATTCAACCTCGGTTGGTAAACGTCCACCAATTGAGAGGCAAAAAGCATTAGCTTCTACCCAGTCAATGCTATCTCTCGGGCGGCGGGGTGCGGAAAATCTGCCATCTGTACCGTATTCGTCATTGGTGACTTCGTAGCGACCAATCCAGAACGGTTCTTCGACACACTGCTCATGCACCGGAGCTTCATCGGGGTCTGCATCAGCGCTCACACTCCCCATCATGAAACACCCGGGTGGCACTAAAACCATATCCATGCCACGCCCCATATCAGGGAATGTCCGAATAACAGGCTCCCAGACACCGTTAACGCTAACTGTCGGGAATGGGGTTATGGTCGGTGTGTCTGTAGGAGTTGCTGTCGCCGTTGGTGTGTCTGTCGGTACGGCTGTCGCGGTGTCTGTTGGCGTATGGGTATCGGTAGGGGATGCGGTAAATGTCGGTGTAGGTGTTTCCGAAGGCGTAGCTGTTGCTGTGTCTGTTGGCGTATGGGTATCGGTAGGGGATGCGGTAAATGTCGGCGTCGGTGTCTCCGAAGGTGTAACCGTTGCCGTATCGGTAGGTGTATATGTCTCTGAAGGCGTGACTGTCGCTGTGTCCGTTGGTGTATGAGTAGGGGAGGCTGTGTCAGTTGGTAATGGCGATGCTGTATCCGTAGCTGTGAGTGTCGGCTCTATTACAGCTTCTGTGGTCTCTGCTACAGCAACATCTCCCCGGAATCCGTTACTCATCGGACTATTGATAAATGCACCGATGCTTATAAAAACTGTGATGAGCAAAATGCCTACAATGCCAATAATCAAGTTACTGCTCAAACGGGATGGAGGCGTGACTTTTTCAAACTGCCCTGTTTTATCCGGTGGATTCGCCAGCGCCTCACGGATTAGCGTGTCCATTTCGGTTACGCCACCTGTCGATTTTGTAACATCGAGTCCGCGATTTTCTCCCCGCTTGATATATCGTGAGAGACTATCGAAAAACTCATCGGGAGGCATGTTACCATCCCGCACATCGGTGAATTGTGTCAGAACATAAATCTCAAAATTTTCACCATCCAGCAACAAAGGATATGCTGCCTTACCCCATTCATCAGCTAAGGCAACTTCCCGTTGTACCCAGCGTGACTCATGTGATTGTGGCGTCATAATGACGATAAAGGCGTCTGCTTCACGTAGCGCACCGACAATCTTCTTCCACCAGTTGTCGGAACTACGTAACTGCGCGTTATCTATCCAGATATTAAAGCCTTCAGCCTTTAATTTTTCCGCAAGCCTATAAGCATATTCTGCATTTTTTGTACTGTAACTGATGAAAATATGAGACATGATTTGAACGGTGTGATTAACTTAAAATATTGGAGTGTAGTATAACAATAACTTGATCATCTTGCGATAAATTTTTTCAAATTAGCAGGATGATACCCCCATATAAAAACGGGATACATACGCGCATCCCGCTTCTTAAAATTCCGGGCATATGAACGTGCATATCAACGTTGATATGCACGACATTGCCCTCTCATTTCCTGTTACACTTGATTCACGCACCTTAACAACTGATAACTTTTTCCCGGTGATCCCTTATAAAAATCTGGAAAAGGTAGGGAGGTATCAGCGTATCCCTCCGTTTTCCTGGCGGACTCAACACGCTGAATCAGGGTTTGTAAATCTAACCTGATTCCAACAAAAAACGCCTGTTTTCGCAAAATAATCCCCTGTTATTCCCTGTTTAACAGGCAAATTTTTATCACCGCAAACAAACCTTTGCTCACTTCATAGAGTCTAACGTTTCGGTCAGAATTTGCCGGACAACCCCCGGGTCTCCCTGACCGCGTAACGCACCCATCACACGCCCGAAAATCGCATTGATGACTTTGTCGTTACCGTCCAGATACTTTTGCACCATGTCCTGATTTGCGTCGATGGCTTCCTGCACTTTTTCGCTGATGATGCCTGTATCACTGACCTGCGCCAGTCCTGCATCATCCACGATTTGCTGTGCATCTTTGCCCTCTGCCCACATTACAGGCAACACTTTTTTACGGGCAGTGGTCGCATTAATCGTGCCATCGTCAACCAGAGTCAGCAATTTTGCAAAATTCTCTGCTGTGAGTTTCGTTGCTGTGATGTCCTCACGATCCAGTTTTTCTTCGTTGAGCAACCGGAACAGATCACCTGTCACCCAATTCGCAACCGTTTTAGCGTCAATTTTCTTTGCGGCACTCAATATCGCTTCAAAATAATCGGCAACCGCTTTATCAGCAACCAGCACCCCGGCATCATAATCAGTCAATTCGAGTTCATCCACAAAGCGCTGCCGTTTCGCATCCGGCAATTCCGGCAATTTCGCTCGAACTTCCTCGACCCACTCGCGGCTCGCTTCAACAATCGGCAAATCCGGTTCAGGGAAGTAACGGTATTCATCAGGACGCTCTTTATAACGCTGAATGATGATTTTCCCCGCAGCATCATCCCACCCGAGTGTCGCTGGCTTGACCTGATCGCCTTTTTCCCACAATTTAATCTGACGTTTGACTTCCACATCAATCGCCCGAACCATGCTGCGGATACTATTCAGGTTCTTGATTTCAGTGCGTTGCCGGAATTCCGTATCGTCTTTGTGCATCACACTGACATTGGCTTCAAAACGCAATACGCCCTTGCTCATATCCCCGTGATTCACACCCAAAAATTGCAGAATCGCCCGTAACTTACGCGAATAGGCTTCGGCTTCGGCACTGCTGCGAATATCCGGCTCACTCACGATTTCCAATAATGGCACGCCAGCACGGTTGTAATCTACCAGCGAACTATTCCCGACATGGGTGAGTTTCCCGGTATCTTCTTCCATATGAGCGCGTGTGATGCCGATGCGTTTTGTTGAGCCATCTTCCAGTTCAATATCCATGTAGCCATTGATTGCCAGAGGATACTCATACTGGCTGATTTGATAGCCTTTAGGTAAGTCAGGGTAAAAATAATTCTTACGTGCGAATTGATTGAAAGGGGGGATTTCACAGTTAAGCGCTAAGCCTACCATCATACCCCATTCCATTGCTTTGAAATTAATAACGGGGAGTGTACCGGGCAATCCCATCGAAAGCGGGTCTACTGCAGAATTAGGACTTGAACTCACGCTATCAACCACAGGGGCGTTGCTGAACATTTTAGTCTCTGTCAGCATTTCCGCGTGAACTTCCAGCCCGATAATTGTTTGCCAATCGCTTGCTGCCATAATTGTTTCCTGCTTTGTATGTCTGCGAATGAATAGGCGTGATTATAGCATAATTTGAGTTATAGATCGTTATTCAGTGCAAGGATAATATGGTCAATTATCAAATTCTGTGTCGCAATGGATTGTGTGATTTCTGCACTATCTATCAGGATCCAATCACTTGTGGCAACGATGACCAGATTTTGCTCCGGTAAGACATAAATAAATTGCCCGCCATAACCGATAGCAACATAGACAGGTTGAGGTAAATCCTCTCTTGTGACCACCCACCAGTAGTAGCCATAATAGCTTGTTTCTTCCTGTGAACCTGTGACAAGATCAAGCCATTCATTGGAAAAAAGTTGCTCACCATTCCAGATGCCACCCTGTGCATATAGATAACCGATACGTGCCATATCCTCGGTGAACAGAGATAATTCTGCACCACCGCTACTATATCCGCCTGTATCTAACCATTCCCATTCACGGATACCAAGTGGTTCAAACAGATAGGTGCTTGCATAATCATTTAAAGACTGTCCGACCAGCGTTTGAAACATAACAGAGACCAGATGTGAATCTGCCGAGCTATAGTTCCACTGGCTTCCCGGTTCGGCTGCGAGGGGAAGAGACAATATCCATGCGATAACGTCCTGTCGATCATCTCTCAGGCGTAGCACATTGAAGGATGTGTCTGTCCATTCGATACCACTTCTCATCATGAGCAGGTCTCGCATCGTGATACCCTGTAAATCAGGATTGGCATCCTCATTCTCGAAATAGTCTGGGATTGTATCTCCCAGCGTCATATCAATTCCCGTTAAATCACCACGTTGTAATGCAATTCCAACCAGCGTCGCTGTAACACTCTTGGTGACAGACCTTACTGCCTGTAATTCGTTTTCTGCACCGGGTCGATAATGCTCATAAACAAGAAAACCATCTTTTATCACCAGCAAACTACGCAGGCTATTCAACTCACTTTTGACAATCCCGTAATCTATATTACGTGAAAAATTAGCAGAAAAGCCGACTGCTTCCGGTTCAGTCACACGCCAGCTTTCGCCGGGATAATAGATTTCAGCTTCCTGTGCATGTGAAATTAAACCCGTGAGTATCAGGAACAGGTAAACGAAGAATAGTCTGCGGAACATATCATATCCTATCTGAAACTCTGCTATAGTTATGCACGCGAGTATACCGTGTCGCGATTGTATCCGAAAGTTGACGCTACACATCAAAAATATGATTTAGATAGGAATTTTGCATGACATTCAAACAATCTGTTTCCTGGTGGTGCTTTAATCGGGATGATATTGATGAACTGGATTTAGTTCATACTATTAAGCAGATAGGCTATTCCGGTGTAGAACTCATGCCTGTCGATAAATTTCAGCTGGCGCAGGAACACGGCTTAGACATTGTGACTCACGGTTTACATGCGCCGCTAGAGCAGGGTGTGAGTCATCCTAAATATCAGGACGACATCCGGCGACAAGCAGAGCAAACACTGGAAATGGCAACTCAATGGAACATCCCCAACTTAATTGTATTCAGTGGCAATCGTGAAGGGTTGGACGATAAAACGGGCGCGGAGAATGCAATTAAGCAACTTGAGGTTTTAGCAAAAGATGCTGAATCTGCTGGCGTGATGCTGATTCTGGAATTGCTCAATAGCAAAGTTGACCATCCCGATTATCAGTGTGACAGGACAGCATGGGGTGTAGAAGTGGTATCGGCAGTGAATTCGCCTAATTTACGCTTGCTCTACGATATATATCATATGCAAATCATGGAAGGCGACATCATCCAGACTATTCGCGATAATCATCAATGGTTTGCCCATTATCATACCGCCGGAGTACCGGGTCGCAATGAAATTGATGCCTCACAGGAATTGAACTATCGCGCAATTTCTCAGGCAATTCATGATACCGGATATACGGGTTATCTCGGGCAGGAATTTGTCCCGCGCAACAATTGGAAAACCTCACTTCAACAGGCATATGAGATTTGTCACGTCAGTTGATAGATTGAGGTGAGATGTCGGAGAGACATCTCATACATAATTTATTAAGCCTTTGTTGCAGCGATGACCTGTTCTGCAAGGAATTTGACCAGTGGCACATCTTTTGCTACGCTTTCATCAGATGGCGGTAAGCCATTGACTCCTGCCATCATGATCGCATCACGGGTTGTGATGATACGCCGTGCGAGGGTCTGAATAGTTTCCTCTGCCTGCCCTCTATTGGATTGGATGAATTGCTTAATTGAATTAGCATCCACATGCTGACGCAGCAATTGCTCCAATAAATCAGTGTTGGTCAATTCACGTTTATGTGCTTCGACCAGCGTGACAATCTTCGAGAGACTGCTGTTATCCGGGCGGAAATCATCCGAACGCAGCATATGATACAGATCATCATATACGCCGACGTGATTGACATCCTGAAAGAATAATTCCAGAATTTGATAGAAGCTCAAGAACTTCTGAATCGCAATCGGGGATGCAACACCGGCTTGATAATAGCGCACTAAATCATGGCGGAAATTCCCATCGGGCAGGGTAATCCGGTGCATTCTGTGATTATTGGCTTTGATTTTGAGCAAATTTTCATAGCGCGAGGTTGGATAATTTTCGGCTAACATCAATGGAATGCCCATTTCATATGCCAGAGTGAACAATGCCCCTTCGACCAGTTCTGTTGAGATATTGATGGCATCCTGTGTGGAGTTTGCTTCAATGTTGTAAGCACGGATACTCAGAGGATGGGCAAAAATCTTGCGAACATCAATCGGGTTTTTAGCGGATGCCTCCCTGATGTGTGCGGGTAAGCTCAGCAGCGTATCAATACAGAGATTCATATACCCCTGTTCAAAGCGGAAGAAATTCGCAAACACCAGGGAAATTGTATCAATCTCAAGATAAGTTTTGCTATCACCATCACGCTTGAAAAACAGGTCATCAACATCACGAATATCAATGTTAGGGTCAAGCGGAATGAGCAGACTCTCGCGGAATTTCGGATTTGCCAGTCCGGTATTTCCAATTGTCTCGAATTCACCCCGGGCAGACATTAATTCCCCGTATTCTTGAATATCCGCTTTCGTGATTTTCAGGGTAACGTCATAGGTTTCAGGTTGTGGATAGCGGATGATTGTTTCGCCGCCTGGTGGTTCTGCAACAACATCGAACCCGTTGCTCTCATAACCATCTTTTAAAAACTTTTTAACCTGGTCGAAATTCATCAAGTTCCCCATTTTCTTTTTCAATATGAATAGCCTGATTATAGACTCAATCCCGAAATTCACAAACTTGATTACAGCCCCAATTCCAGTTTGAGTGTTTCAAAAATTGCATCAGCATCCAGTGATTCTGCCATATTGTCTTTGAGTGCTTGAGATGCTTTTGAGAGGGCATCTTTGCAGAGCTTCAGTGCTTCATCATGATTGCCTTCCATTTCTGCGATAAGTCCCAGGTTGAACTGAATCGTCACATCCTCTCCGAAAAATTCTTTTGCCGCGAGGTAGTGTTCTTTTGCTGTATCTGTATGTCCAAGCCTGCGATAGGCATGTGCGCGTGCCAGCATGACACGGGTTTTCAGGGCTTGCAGATAATCGGCTTGCATCTTACCTTCAAAATCAGAGAGATGAGATAAAACCAGCCCGTAACGCGCAGTCGCCAGCATATCATTCCCCTGTAAAACCAGCACGTCGCCCTCACGTTCAAGCCAGCGCCAGCTTTGTTCCTGCGCTCGAACGAGAGTCAACGCATCATCATACGACTCAGATGCTAATAGCAAATCAAGCAAACGCTCTGAGAGCCGTTCGTTTTCGGGAGATAATTTCCGGGCTTCGTGAATCGCTGCAATGGCTGCATTGAGGTCGCCAGCCCGTTCTGCAATAACCGATTTGAGTTGCCAGTCATCGACTGTTTTTTTGGCTAATGCGTCAAAATCATCATGGAGATTGCTGTATTGAGCGGGAGGCAATAACCGCATCTGAATTTGAATTCGTAAGCGGCGTGCTTCATCATCTGCCGGATTGTCTTCTAATTGTTGATTGATAGCCTCAAGCGCATCATCTAATTCGCCTGTTTTTAAAAATGCTTCGGCTAATTCCATCGGTGAATAGGGCATATAATTCCTGCTCGTGATTATCAATTTTCCAGATTGGATTCTAACCCGGCTTTGTCGAGAGGCAAGCGTATATGGAAAGTTGTTCCTTCATTCGCATGACTATCAACTGTGATGTCACCTTCATGGGCTTTGACAATCTCATAGACAATCGACAGCCCTAATCCCGCTCCCTGTATGTCATTGGATGCTTGATAAAAGGGCTGGAATAGATTGGGAAGATGCTCGGGGTCAATACCCTCACCGGTATCCCGCACATCAATTTTTACATCTGAATCGTCGCAGGAGACTTCAATGAAAATAGCTGAATTGCTGCCGGTGTGTTTCAGTGCATTGCCTATCAAATTGATAAATACCTGGCTCAAGCGATAGGGGTCAGCCTGTAGGGTTATCGGGTCATCCGGCATATTCAGTTGCAAATCAATATTCTGCCGTTCGGCTTCAGGACGCTGGTATTGAATCACCTCACGCAAGAAATCTTGTAATTGCAATTTTTCACGTTTGATTTCGATGATACCCCGTTCAAAGCGTGAGAGGTCAAACATGTGCTCAACCAGATTTTGCATCAGGTTGACGACTGATTCTGCAACTTCCAGATGCTCGTCTAATTTGTCTGGACGCCGTTTCATCAGGAAAAGTCGTGTTTTTAGATTGGCTATCGGAGTGCGTAATTCGTGTGCTGCCGTTGTGATAAAACGGGCTTTCTGTTTTTCCAGTTGCTTTTCATCACTGGCATCCCGCAAAACAGTCACGATTCCGGCTGCTTTTCCTGCTTTGTTCTTAACCGTTGTCCGTGCCATCCGCGCATCAAATAGACTGCCATCTTTCCGGCGGAATTCAGTTTCCCCATACCATACCTCATTCCTATCCAGCCAGCGCAGAATACGGTTCCACACATTGGTGAGGTGTTCCTGATCTGCAATATTCATGTTTGCCTGGGCACGACCATCAATCCATTCTGCCTCTGTAAAGCCGGATAAATCAACCATCGCTTTGTTGATATAGTGAGGTTTGCGATCCATATCGGTATACATAACGCCGTCAGTTACACCATCCAGAATAGCCTGTAATTGTGCCCGTTCAAATTCAAGGTCACGGGTACGTTCTTTGATTCGCTTTTCTAATCTGGCAGTATAACGTGCGTTTCTAATAGCAATACCTGCCTGGTCACCGAAGGTCATCATCCATTGTGCGTGCTCTTCCGTGAAATTGTCCGGCTTTGTGCTGTCAACGTTAATGAAACCGATGACTTCATCATCCAGTGTGATGGGTACGCCGAGGTGACTCTTTATCCATGAATTTAATGTCCTATCATGCCAATTTTCATAATTTTCCACATCGGAAATAATTAATGGAGCACGTGTTTCAATAATCCGGTCAAAGTCCGGTATATCATTCATGCTATAACGCAGATTTACGGTTTCGTCAGTATACCCGGTGGCACGTACAACAAAGACATCATGTCCTTCGATCAGCATAATGTTAGATGCTTCGTTGGGAACAATGTTACTAATCGCACTGAGAATATGATCGAAAACCTCGTCACGATTTAAACTGCTGGATAATGTTGCCACACTATCTCGAATTGTTTCTGCGATAATGCGTTGCTGGCGTTCGGATTCCTCTGCTTTTTCGCGTTCGACAATTTGCTCTCTCAGTTGTTCGTTCGCTTTTGTCAATTCCAATGTACGGACAGCCACGCGGTTTTCTAGCCCATCATTCAATTGCCGGAGGCTGATTTCGGCTTCTTTGCGGACGGTGATGTCTGTACAAACACCGACAACATTCCAGTGTTTGTCCCCGATTTCCTCAATGATAACATCTTCATGCAACCACATCGTTTGATTGTTATTCACGGTGATAGCATATTCGAGATTGTAATTCTTCACACCGGAAGCCACGTTTGCTTTAAATGTGCTATCCCGTCTTTCCTGTTCGGCTACAGGAATAGAAGATAGCCATGACTGTGTGTAATTTGTCGCATTGAGTTCAAGCGGTAAGAAATCTCTAGCTGCCTCTTCATTGACCACCCGGTATTCGCGGGAATAACTACCTTTGTCATTTTCTTTGACATTTGCCGTCCACAATAAACAACGGGCACTTTTGACAACCTGTTCCAGACGTGCTTCCGCTTGCCTTAATTGGGTCAGATCATGGTTAACGCCGATAATTCCGGTCACTTTACCATTGGAATCCAGAAGCGGGACTTTAGAAACCAGCAAATGGGCAACCGTACCGTCATCATTATGATAGACCTCTGAACGGTTCAATTGTGCTTTGCCTGTTTTGATTATTTCAAGTTCTTCTTCATTCAATCGTTCGTATACTTCAGGATAAAAATCCGAGTCACTTTTGCCAATAAGATCATTTTCGGTCTCAATCCCTTGAATGTTATTGATCGTTGTACTGTTTGCAACCAGGAAACGACTCTCTGTATCTTTGACATAAATTGCGTCGGGAATTGTGTCGATAATGAGTCGGAGTAGATTGCGCTCATCTGCGAGTTGAGTCTGTGTCTGCTGGAGTTCATTATTTGCTGTCGATAATTCTTCCGTGCGCTCGGATACCCGTTTTTCCAGAATTTCAGCATTTTCCCGTAATTCATCAATGAGTTGTGCCTGCTGGATTGCAATAGCGGTTTGATTTGCAAATGCCATCAACTGGTACTCATGCTCTTTTGTGAAATTATGGGTTTGATTGCTATCCAGATTGATGAAACCAATTGTCTTATCATTGACGATGATCGGAGCAGTCACCAGTGACATCACAAACTCGACTGTGGTGGAATCGACCCAGTTAAAATGGGGTGAATCATGCGTATCTTCAATTCGTAGTGTTTTCTTGTTTTGCTCAACCCATCTCAGGTTGGCAGCTTCTGCTAGAGGAAGCGCAATTTTCGAAATATCCTCGTCTTCGAACCCGCCACTTTCATAACCGAGATGTCGGATAACCTGCGCCATATCATCCTTTATAATCATAATATTGGCACTATCACGGGGGATAATCCGGCTGATATTGCTCAAGATTTTGTCCAGCACGGCATTGAGATCAGGCGCTTCGTTGAGAGCATTCGCCGTATCCAGCAGAGCCTCTGCTAGGTTACGTTGACGTTCAATTTCTTTTAGACTACGTTTACGGTCTGTTATGTCCCGTACAAAACTAATCAGGGTTAATTTGCCCGATTGTTGAATGACACGGCTGCTGACTTCGACATCAATCTGCCGACCATCGTGTCGTTTATATTTCGATTCAACTGTGAGTTTGTTCGTGCTGCTGATCGCGTGTAATTTATAGTCTGCCGGAGGCTGATTCTCGGATTCAACCTCTTTCATCGTCATTGACAGTAATTCAACCTGAGAATAACCGAGCAACCAGGATGCCTGTGGATTGATCTGGAGAATTTTCCCTGAAATCACATCTATCACAAAAATAGCATCACTGGCATGTTCGAAAAGTCTGCGATATTGCTTCTCTGATTCGATTAGATTGACTTCAGTGCGTTTCTGCGTCGTAATATCCCTGATTACAACAACGACTTCGTTTTCATTGAGGGGTGATGCTGTCGCATGATAAATATAGGAATTCTTTTCGTGTAGAAGCTCATATTCAGTCTGCTGTAGTGTGTTCTTTTCAAGTACCTGTGTGACAAGCGTCTGCATAGTTTTTGCAATACGCTCCGGTAAGGTTTCATGAATGGTTTTACCTATTAACTTGTCGAGTTCAGGTACAGACTGTGCATGCCCTTCGCTGGCAACATGAACATATTGCCCCTCTTTGTTCAGGACAATAATTGTATCGGGCAGGGCAGCCAGAATAGATTGTAATTCCTGTCGTGATGTGCGGATACTGTTTTCTGCCTGGCGAAGTTCTGTGATGTCCCGCAGTACTGTCAAATTGCGATTTTCACTGAGGCGATTGCTATCAATCAGCACATCTAAAGGTGTCCCATCTTTTTTCAGGAAGCGGATTGCGATGCTGTGATGAATTTTCGATTGAGACTGCCAGAAATTCTCAAAAAGGCGAGGCGCAACCAGCCGTGAGGTCTGGCTCATAAAATCAACGACAGGTTTGCCAACAACATCGTCTCTGTCATACCCGAGAACTTCTAACCAGAACGGATTAACATAAACAAGCTTTCCATCTCTATTCATCGAGTGAATCATCGCCGGAACACCGTCGTAAACAGAAAAATCATAGGAGGTAATATTGCTGGAGACCCGTTTCAATAAGAGTTGCGGGTGAAAAGGAATACAGTCATCTGCCCCTGCTGATAAAGCTGCGTCAATATCATCACTTATCAGGATAATTTTGCTGTTAATGCTTTCCCGTATCGCCGAACAGTGTGCTAAGTCATCCAGAATAATGAGGGATGGCTGTTTTTCGGCGTATGTTGTTTTAAGCGTTTCAAGGTCTTCAACCGCAATGACCGGAACATCCAGGTCAGTGAGAATTTCAGCCACTGCCTGATTTTGCGTTGTTAGAATGAGGATTGGCGCAGAGAGTGCCACAGTTTTTGTCATCGTATAGAATTCTCGTAACAATTGTTACAATTGAGTTCGACAGTTATATCTTTACTATACAATAAAAAAGCCCCTGCAAAACGCAAGGACTTAATTCTTTTTTTCTAACTGGCTCAATTTTAGCTGACCATTGCCGCTTTCAAGTAACCGTGACGCTGCAAGAAGTTGCCAATGCGTTCCAGCGCCCGTTCGATGTTGTCATAGCTGGAAGCATAACTGGCACGGATAAAGCCTGTTCCACTCGCTCCGAAAGCGCTGCCCGGAACAACTGCGACACGATCTTCTTTGATAAGCAGTTCACAGAAATCACCATCGCTCATCCCTGTGTGCTGAATCGACGGGAAGGCATAAAACGCGCCGCGTGGTTCAAAACAGGTGAGTCCCAGACTGTTAAATCCATCAACAATCAAACGACGACGCTCATCATAGCTCTGTCGCATACGTTCGACATCAGCTTCTGCATTTTCAAGTGCCTGAATTGACGCCATCTGACTCATTGTCGGGGCAGACATAATCAAATATTGATGCAATTTTTTCATAGCAGCCAGAATTGGTTCCGGTGCAGTTGCGTAGCCAATACGCCAGCCGGTCATTGCGTAGGCTTTGCTCATTCCGCTGAGGACAATCGTGCGCTCATACATACCCGGCAATGAAGCGAAATTGATGTGTTCGATGCCATACACCAGACGTTCATAAATCTCATCCGAGATAACCACCAGGTCATATTTTTCAGCAATTTGTGCGACCTGATTCATGTGTTCTTTTGTCAGAACTGCGCCTGTCGGGTTATTGGGATAGCTAATCAGAATCGCTTTTGTTCTATTCGTGATATGACGTTCTAATTCTTCACCTGTAACCTGAAATTCATGTTCAACCGATGTCTGTACCATCACAGGTACACCACCTGCCATTTCTACTGCGGCAGCATTGGCTACAAAACAGGGTTCGACAACTAGCACTTCATCGCCGGGGTCGAGAATGGCTTTCATCGCTAAGAACAGCGCTTCACTGACACCAACCGTTACGAGAATTTCTGTTTCAGGATTATAGCTCAGTCCGTATAGATGATTAACATGATTGGCTATCGCCGCTCGTAATGCTGCGTCACCTGCATTCGACGTATAGCCTGTGTTGCCCTGCATCATACTATTGATACCGGCATTCATGATATGTTGCGGGGTTACGAAGTCGGGTTCACCGATACCGAGTGTTACGACATCATCCATCGTGGCGGCAATATCGAAATAGCGACGAATACCGGACGGACGAAGTTGTTGCACACTTTCTGATAAATAGTTTCGCATCGTTTTGCTCCTTTTTGCAAGTGACACGCTCATTTGTATCATACACAGTGATGGATAAAATACAGCATTTTGCTTTAACCTGTGTCAAATCTTCGTACACTATGTACGAAACATGCGTTCTTAGTTTGTGGTATAGTATAAAGTGTACGAGGGTATGCTGTGTAAATAGCAAATGTATGTGCTTGCAAATATGGATAATCCGGTACAATAGAGATATTCATTCCAAGTTGAGAGACTGTTATCCATGACTAATGCGACACTGGTCACAATTGCAATATTTGCTGTTCTGTTTTTGACAGGCTGGTACATCTGGAATGTGATTTTTTTCAAATCATGGCGCAAGATGTTTTTTATGTTTCTAGGTGTTTTCCTGGAAAGCACAAAGCGCGTTGACGAAAATATGGAAATCGCACCCAGCACCCGGATTCCGAAATCAGATGAGATGAAAGCACAGGCAGCAGCACTTGATTTTGATTCAGCAGTAGAGCAATCGCGCCCGCCGTTACCGGAACAGGCTAAAATTCCGGTTGAGGAAACAGGTGAATTTGCCCGTAGCACATCCGATAATGGCTGGCCCCGGAATCTGGATGACAAAACCCGTCAGGATAGTCGTCCGTTTCGTGCGGTGCATCTCAACACCGAAAATGATGATATTCAAACACTGGTCGAACATAATGAACCTGAAGGAGATAATCCCGGAGTCTAAATTTTCGGGAGAATTTGCAAGTAGCTTTAAGGTTTAGTATCAATGTTTGAAATTATGATGATTGTGGTTGCAATTATTGCAATTGCGCTATTGATTCCGTATTTGATATGGCGATTGATGTTTGGTGGACAATTACGCTACGCGATTTTGACGTTCTTTAATATCGCGCACGAAAGAGATATGAAAGTTGATCCAGAAGCGGAAATTATACCATCAACCCGACAACCGATTTCGGACGTGATGAAACAACAGGCAGAAATGGCAAAAGGCGGAACATCTATCCAGGCACAGGATGTACCACAGGCAAGTATTCCAGCCACTACATCCGGTATTAATCACCAATACACACCGCCATATCGCCAAAAGCCTGTTAGAATAGAAGACATGCAACAGGCACAGAACAACAATGTCATCGTGACTCCGCCACAACCATTGGTTGAGGATAGAAGTTTCAAGGTTGATGATCCAATTATTGACGATGTGTATATTGACCCTGAGACACCATCAGCCGATACACTGGATGCTCATGTGCCCGATTACGATAGTTCACCATATGGCGTCCGGTCAGCAGATCATAGCCCGGGACGTCGCCTGCGGGATAAACGATACAGGCGTAATGCAAGTAGTTAATAAAAACGCTTTCCGAGGAGCAATTTCGTTATGGAATCAGGATTCATACTCACCATCAGTTGTGTAATGACCACAATCTCCATGATTGTCTTTTTAGGGGTCATTCTCTTAACTGCCCGTTTCGGGAGTCAATGGGTACGGACATTGTTTGACCGCTTTACCGGAGGTGATAAGAAAAATGATGACCAGCAGAGCACGCAGGGGACGGGGACTCAACCGCAACCTCAGATTGCATCCAGCCAATCACTGCGGAGACGGGCACACGATCTCGATTTTCCCGCACCGGCTCAGGCAGCAGGGGCAACGGCTTTTGCAGCACAATCCGCATCCGCTAACAATCAATATCCTGATTTTCCTGCACCGAATTTCCAGCAGAATCAACCACAGGCGTCATTGACTCCACGTGGACAAACATCTAACTTCAACACACAGCCACAACAGGGTTTGACTCAGTCTTTCGGTACGCCATCTTTATCCCCGTCACGACCATTCCAGCAGGGTTCACAGTTCAACACACAAAGCTCGAATCAGTTTGGACAGCCGGGGCAACAGCAATTCGGACAGCAACAAAATTTCGGTCAGCAACGTCCAAATCAGTTGGGACAGCAGCAGGGCTTTAATGCACAGGGTTTCGGACAACAGCCTCCTAATCAATTAGGACAGCAGAATCAGCAGAATTTTGGTCAGCCCCGTCCAAATCAATTGGGACAGCAACAACAGAATTTCGGTCAACAACCTCCGAACCAATTGGGACAGCAACAACAGAATTTCGGTCAGCAACAGGGTCAACAACAGAACTACGGGCAACAGCCACCGAATCAACATGGTCAGCAGCAAAATTATGGACAACAACCGCAGCAGCAGGGTGGCTTAGGACAAAATCGACCCCCATTACGCAGCCTGCCACGTCCTGGAAATACACAATATGATCGACCCATCGGCGGAAGAGATCGTCGTCAGGGCGATGACCGCGATTTGATTTATGATGATCGTAGCAGCGGTAATTTTGTTGATGATGTCGGAGATTTTATCGACAATTTCTAAAGCCATTTGTGCCGTAGCCAGTGAACCAGCTTATCGGCAAGTTCGCGGCGCAGTGCCAATCGGCGTGTGACATCAAATGTCGTTTGATAGAGAATGCGGCTTTCATCGGGCGGACTAATATCATCTTCGTAGTAGGGTTTGAATGTCTGCTTGATGACCGTATTATACGATTCGGCATTGAACACGGCGGCGGTATATGTCAGGGGCTTCGTGCCGATAATGATGCGATTTTGCTGCTCTTCACCGATTACCCAGACCCCGTAGAGCGTCATTTCTGTGTAATGCTGATAGCCTTTTTTGCGATACCACACCAGAATAGCTGCTCGATTTTCCGCGATAAACGAATCAGGTCCATAATGCAAATAAGATTGTAAATATTGAGCCGCGTTGTCTTCAAGTACCTGCATGACATTGAGGCCGGCGAGGATGAGTGCCTGTTCATTACTGGCTTTAGGCGCGGGGGACTGAATTTTACGCTTGAGATTGCGCCGGATACTCTTGCGATAATCCTTCGACATGATGATTTTTCCGTGAAATTGATTGACGGAGAAAGATTATTGTTATTGAGGGTCTATTCCGAGTGCCCCTTCGATATTAGCAATTAAATCCAATGGCTTGAAGGGTTTGACCATGTACTTATACACATCCTGTAATTTGCCAATCACCCGGTTGGCACTATCTCCATAAGCGGTGGTGACAATCACAGGAACTTTACCCTCACCGTGTGTATTAACCAGAAACTCCATCACATCCCAACCACTGATTCCGGGTAAATTCAAATCTAAGAGAATCAGGTGTGGAAGATTATCGCCGAGAAACTCAATGGCTGTCTCGCCATCTTCGACATGAATTGCTTTAAAGCCACCCCGTTGTAAGGTCAACATGGTAAGTTGAGCCATCGCAGGAGTATCTTCAACCACTAAAATCTCATATGAGGAACGTTGTTCAGCCATAATGTTCTTCCCGGGTGCATGAGTTTCCCGTTAACTTTACCATATTGACACAGTCTCGCATTAATACAGCTTCAATTGATAAGAAAGTCTAACAATTTATAGGATTCAGCAAAGCATTATATCCGCTCTTATTCAATATCAAAGTCTATTGGTCTCATTTGTGATGTATCTTCATTGAGATTGATATTGGGTGTAATAAACTGGAATTGGATTATTAAAACATTTCCGAGATTAATCATGTCGCCATGTTGTAGCGTATAAGCGCTATTCTTGAGCGGGTCGCCATTAATCCATGTTCCATTGGTGCTGTTCAGGTCGATTAATTTATATTTTTGTGCTTCTCGCTGTATTTGAATATGTCGTCGCGATACCTGTTGAACAGGCACGACAATATCGCAATCGTATTCTCTGCCAATATAGATTGTATTGATTTTCATGAGCCAGTGACGTTTGTTGGATTTATCCATCGACATAAAAATCAGAGTCGGATAAATATAATTGCCACCTTCTTGAATGGTTTTACGATCTTCGGGGAACACGACGAATTGCTTTGATGTAGCCGGTAGGGTCAGGTGAACTTCATCCATTGGCAGGGTTGGTTTATCGTGTTTATTGCTGATCGTATGGGAATTATTGGGATTACTGATATTCAGCTCATGCGGCAGAATCCGTAAAAGTTCATTGAAGGCTTCCTCAGTATTTTTTGTGAAATCTGTATATTGCATACGGCGAATACGCAGAGGACGATTGCACTCATTAATGAGAATCGGCACAATAATTTTGCCCTCATCCAGCGCCCAGTCAATCTCATCCCGCACATTTTGCGACCCGACCGAGGATTTTGATAGCACAATCAGCACATGAGTCGCCTCATTGAGCGCTTTTTCTATAGCGATGTCCCATCGTTTGCCGGGGTCAATATCCTGCTGGTCAATCCAGATGGGGACACCCTGTCCCTTCAACCTTGTAACAATTGGATAGACAATATGACCATCCTGACGCGAATAGCTCACAAATACTTTAGACATCCCGATACCTATTTTGTTTGGACAAACAGACTTAATATAACTATACCATGTTGTTAGACAGCGTCACTATATTTCTTAGCCTGAGATTTGCTTAATCGTCAGACTCCCCATTCGTGCGGAGAGTATAGACCTCACTATCGAAATTCTTGAAGATATTCGGCGTAAAGTACTGGAATAGAATGAAGAATATCCGGGAGAATGTCAATAAGTCCCCATGATTTAATTTGACAGCTTCTCCCGGAGTGAGCTTTTGACCATTGACCCATGTCCCGTTGGTGCTGCCTGTATCCACAATCTCAAATTCTTCACCAACACGCCGGATAATCGCCTGATTGCGGGAAATTTTAGCAGTCGGTACGATTATTTCACAATGCGGGTCTCTGCCAATCTGGACACTGTTGATTTTCATCACCCAGTGGCGTTTATTCGTTTTGTCGGTAGACATCAATACCAGTGTCGGGCAAAGGTATTCGCCACCTTCTTGAATCGGCTTTTTATCCTCTGGCAGATAAGCAAATTCATGCCCGAAAACGCCTTCAGAGTTTAAGCCGTCGTCTTCCTCCACAACGATGTCGATGTCCGCAATGACCTGACCATCAGGACGCTCACGCGGCAATTGTCGCAGTAACTCCTCAAACGCCCGATCCTGATTTTCAGTGAAATCAATATACTGGATACTACGAATTCGCAAGGGACGTGTGCAATGGGTCGCCATAATGGGAATCACCCGTTTTTCTTCATCCAGCGCCCAGTTAATTTCATCGCGCACTGTTGTTGAGGTGACAGATGCCTGCGACAACACAACCAGAATATGTGTTGCCGTATCAAGTGCCTCCTCAATAGTGAAGTCCCAGCGTCCGCCGGGTTCAATGTCCGTTGTATCCCGCCAGATCGGGACACCCTGTGCCTCAAGACCGCCGATTAATTTTGAGACAAATGCTTCATCCTGACGCGAGTAGCTCACGAATACCAGTGCCATAGTAATATCCAGTTAAGATTTTTTGATGTAATTTATACCTAACTATAACCATCTTAACGTTTTGAATCAATCACATTCTGAATACACCGTACTGAGTTTTGTCACTTTCTTTGTTCAATGCTGCCGAAAGTGCCAGCCCGAGTACCCGCCGTGTCTGTGCCGGGTCGATGATACCGTCATCCCACAAACGGGCAGAACTGTAGTAAGGAGAGCCTTCCCGTTCATATTTTTCGAGAATCGGCGCTTTGAAATCCTCCTGCTCTTCACTTGACATATCCGGCTGATTCCGGCGTGCCAGTTGATCCCGTTTGACAGTCAACAGAACATTTGCCGCCTGTTCACCCCCCATCACACTGATCCGGCTGTTGGGCCACATCCACAGGAAACGCGGTGAGTATGCCCGTCCGCACATGCCATAATTCCCCGCCCCGAAACTCCCACCGATAACGACTGTGAATTTCGGCACTTTTGCATTGGCTACAGCATGAACCATCTTCGCGCCATCTTTCGCGATACCGCCTGCTTCATATTCTTTGCCAACCATGAACCCGGTAATATTTTGCAGGAAGATAAGCGGGATATTGCGTGCGGTGCAAAGTTCAATGAAATGAGCGCCTTTTAAAGCACTTTCACTGAATAAAACCCCGTTATTGCCGATGATGCCGACCGGATAACCTTCGATATGGGCAAAACCTGTGATGAGGGTTGTAGCGTAATTTTGCTTGAACTCGCGGAATTTGCTGCCATCCACAAGCCGCGCAATGACTTCACGCACATCATAACTCTCTCTGAATGTATCGGGTATGATGCTGTAGAGTTCTTCACTGTCGTAGAGAGGCTCTTCGGGGGAGGTGACATTCTGATCAACAGTTTTGCGGTAATTCAACGTAGCGACAATATCCCGCAGGATTTGCAGGGCATGGTCATCATCTTCCGCGTAGTGGTCAGCTACACCCGATACACGGGTATGAACATCTGCACCGCCGAGTTCTTCCGCCGTGACTTCTTCGCCTGTTGCTGCTTTAACGAGAGGAGGACCCCCGAGGAAAATCGTCCCCGTCCCTTTAACGATAACCGTTTCATCACTCATCGCTGGAACATAAGCTCCCCCTGCGGTGCAACTCCCCATCACTGCACTGATTTGCGGGATACCGAGCGCACTCATGGTTGCCTGATTATAAAAAATCCGCCCGAAATCATCGACATCAGGGAAGACTTCATCCTGCATGGGCAAAAATGCGCCACCGCTATCGACCAGATAGATACAGGGCAAATTGTTTTCCAGTGCGATTTGTTGTGCTCTGAGGTGCTTTTTCACTGTAAGGGGATAATATGTGCCGCCTTTTACCGTTGCATCATTAGCGACAATCATACATTCGATACCGGATACCCGCCCGATACCCGTGACAATCCCCGCCGATGGTGTCCAATCATCGTAAACATTGTGAGCGGCTAAGGCAGCAACTTCCAAAAATGGAGAGCCATCGTCAATCAGTTTATCAATACGGTCGCGGACGAATAATTTTCCCTGTTCCTGATGCCGTTGTTGATACTTTTCGCCCCCGCCTTCACGAATATTTGCCAGGGTTTCACGAAGTTCTGTAACTATTTTTAGATTGTGGTCACGATAGTGTTTGCTACGCTCATCATTCTCATTAAATCGACTTTCAATAACATCCATTTTGCAAAAATCCCTATTATGTGTATGTGTGTATCCAGGGTATTGTAGCCCGGAGAACAGAAAAAAAAGACCCTCTCAGGCACTTACTGAGAGGGTCTCTTCAATTTGGAGGTTATCGGTTAATTATGCTATCAGGGTTTGTTTACGGTCGCTGAGTTCGGTGTGTACAGATTTGAACTATAATCCAGCGACGTATTCAAGACCGTATCGATTGTTACAGTCGTGCTACTGCGATTACTGCGGATACGACCGGTTGTAATCTCACATTGACCATTACTATCGGTGGTGCAGGTTTTGTTATTACCACCCTGCGAGAAATCGACCCGCACGGTTGCACCTGAAACGGGGTTGCCGAGATCATCGAGCAGTGTCACGACGACATCCGCACGCCATCTGCTGCCATCCCAACGGCTGCTAATCTGAATGTCTTCAACATCGACGCTGCTTGCAACAGGCTCAGGCGTATTGTCGTTACCGGAATCGCCATCATTTGAGCCACTGTTACGCAGATCGGTTGTGTTTGTGCTACCGTTATTTTCTTCGATAGTGATGAACGGGTCACTGCTATCGTCACCGACTGTATCATAAGCCAGTTGAGCTAATTCTTCTGCACGACTACCAATGTAACTGCGTTTGATGGCTGCATCATCAATGAGAAGCCAGATTGCGCCCTGAACATCCATCTTTTCATAGCCATTTGCTGACCAGTCGAAATTGAACAACCAGTTGACGAGGGGCAGGTTCGCAGGACGATCCACACTTACAGTCGGGTCTACATAGTTATCTCCGGTGTAAGTCTGATTGGTGTTGATCGGATGATCATAATCCACACACCAGGCATTGAAAGTACCGTTGATATTGCCGGATAATGATGCACGTAAGTATGAGTTGTTGCTTGTAACTACAGTCATACTGGATACACCTGTGTTAACCGGGATTGGATTACCGTCTTCGTCACATTCGAGTTCAACCTGAACCATAATGTGCTGGGCGTTATTCTCCTGTGGTTCAACAATTGCATATGACCATTCACCACATTCCGGTTGATAGCCTGTCTCTTCTTCCTCTTCTTCAGGTTCAGGGGTAGTCAGATCAACATCAGGATCTTCTGTTGGTTCAGTTATACCACCACCGCTACCGGTCGAGCTACTGCCAGTTGAGCTACTGCTTGTGGAACTACTTCCGGTTGAGCTACTGCCAGTTGAGCTACTGCCTGTGGAACTACTTCCGGTTGAGCTACTGCCAGTTGAGCTGCTGCCTGTGGAACTACTGCCAGTTGAGCTACTGCCAGTTGAGCTGCTGCCTGTGGAACTGCTGCTGGATGAACTGCTGCTAGATGAGCTACTGCCAGTTGAACTACTTCCGGTCGAGCTACTACCAGTTGTGGTGCTACCTGTCGTGCTGCTATCAGCAACTTCTACATCTTCGTTTCCATCGCAATCTTCTGTAAGCTGACCGGCTTGAGCATCGGTGAAGCAATCATTGACGCGCTGGTATTGTGCTGTTACCACAGAACCGAGATAGGTAATGATGATAACCAGTGAGGCTGCCATCAATGGTACAAGCCACATATATTCGGCTAGTGCCTGACCTTTCAGGTGTTCCGGGATACGTCTACTTTTTCTCAGATACATTTTATAACTCCTATGATGATTATGTGAATGATATGTTGATATATGATTGTTTTGATGATCGGATGTTAGTTCAAATCAATGAATGCCTACAGTATATAATGACTTTTTTACACTGTAACATTCTGTTACTCAAAATAGGATGATAGTACCAGTAACATTGTGGTAGAATTGGTTATAAGGTACTAAAACAAGTTTATATTAATAAACAATCTCAACAATTCTGTTACATTGTTTAATGTTATATGTAAGATGTTCTGTAATATTGCTGGAAATCAGAAGGTTTTTGTCAGGTTGAACCCCATTAATGCAGAGACAAATGTGAGAATTTGTCGATAAGTTGGAAATAGAGACTTTCTTAATGAAAAATCTATCTGGATACAATTACTTATGTCAAAGCGACCGCCGCAACCATAAATTCAAATATGGAATTCTTTGCAAATCCAATCGTTTACGTAATAATCAATGTAACAACATTTATGAGCGAGGGAAATTATGACGATACCGGAATTAGGACAGATTATTGTTTGGCTAATCATCGGGGGACTGGCAGGCGCAGTTGCGGGTTTCATCGTAAAGGGACGCAAACGTGGCTTTGGTCTTATCGGTAACATTATTATCGGTCTAATCGGGGCGCTTATCGGCGGGGTTATTTTTGACTTCTTCAGTATTAACATCGCAGGGAATATTGCATTTACGGCGAATGACCTGATTGCAGCAATTGTTGGTTCTTTAATTTTGCTTGTACTGCTATGGTTGGTTCGCCGCTAATCAGCACAAAAAGGGGATAGCGACCGTGCTACCCCTGACTCTCTTTTTTCAACCAGTTGAATGTTTCTTCGCTTGCCTTACGCATCAATAGCGGACGATAATTCATCACAAATGTTAACCCCACCATTTTACGGTGCATCACAGCCCGTTTCAGGTCTTTTTCCGTATAATTGAGAGGGCGCTGGCTATCATATCCTTTAAGGAAGGCTTTTTTCATTTTCTTGCCATCCTCTGTCGATTCATCGAACCAGGACAGAATTACCCCTAAATCTTGTAAATGATGCCCCCATCGACAATCATCAAAATCGAAAACAGCGATATTGCCTTTGTACCACATCGTATTCTTGAGATGTAAATCGGCGTGAATGAGTTTTAAACCATCCCGTTCCCGCGCAGTTGACAAAGCCTCTTCTGCTGTCTTGATAGCCTGTTTGAATGATGATTTTTCGTCAGCAGTAAGATATGGATGCGAATCCTCAAGATAATACAATCCACCCCATTCATCACAACGGAAGGCGTCATATGTCATGAAGGGCTTTTCCGGCTGATAAGTATCGGAAAAATTGTGTAACTTCGCCATCGCAATACCTATTTTTTTGAGCTTTTGAGGCATCGGATGCGTGGATACCAGACGACCCGGTAGCCATGTCATCAAGACACTGTGACGCTCTTCAGGGATACCTTCGACTTCGTGACTAACAACCGATTTACCATCTTTTGTTCGGATAGGGGTACTGAAGGTGAAGTCGATACCCGCCGTTTGCATATCTGCCAGCCATTGCATTTCAGATTGCACCATCTCTCTGGAACGTATCCCCGGATAACCAATTTTCAGCGCATATGTCCCTGTATCGGTATCAACCCGGAAAATGACATTGTGTCGCATCGAGATACAACGTAATTTTTTGACTGTAAGCGGATAAGACTCTAAGACGAGGCGGGCTAAACGATGATAACGGCGGATTTGTCCCTGAGACGTAAGCTGGTTGAAAGGTGTCATTCGTGAAATTTTCCTGTTGGAACGGGAGAGCAGGTGAGGTCTCTCCCGTATCAGATCGATATATGCCTATTCTACAGAGGTTGTCGTCATGTCGATACCGTCCCGCAGGATTGTTTGAAAATTCATCCATGTCTCAACCGATTTCATACCTGCTTTTTCATAGAGACGGGTTGCCCCGGTCAGACTATCGGCATCAACATGCAATGCCACCTGACGACGACCCCGTTTGTATAACACACCGAAGGCATGATGTAACATCGCCAGTGCCAGACCGCGCCGACGATAATCCGGCAATACAGCTAATTCTTCAACGTAAGCAGTTTCCGGCTTACCAACCTGTTCCATCCGGCAGAGCGCGACTCCTGCAATCTTACCTGTCGCGTCATCTATGGCTAGAAAATAGATAGCAGGGTCAAATAACTGATCGGTTTCTGTGTAATGCGTCCAGAATTCGACTGCTTTTTCCAGAGGTTCTTCAACGAATCCCCAATGATCCTTAAAGCCTTCTTCGACTGCTGCTGCCATCATTTCGATTTCGGCGGGATAGCTCATGCCACGAATACTGAGTCCTTGCGGTATCGTTGCCTGCGGGGGAGGGGTATCCATTTCAATTAACATGCGGAAGAAATTACGTTTGTGGCTGAAACCTGCATTCTTGAGGAAATTGACCCGTTTATCATATCCTTTGAGGGCGTTTGTTCGGAGGGTGATTTTTGCTTCCCGTGGACATTTTGCAAAGACACGTTGTGCTTTCTCATGAAACCAATCCAGCAAATATTGGTCAACGCCCGAACCATACATATCATCTCTGAGAATCCAGCTACACCAGGGTTGAACCGGGGTTACTGATGTATCCCAGAAAGTGGCGTAGGCGATCAATTCCCCTGATTCATTTTCAATGAGTATTGATGACTCTTCAAGATTGAAATCCGGTTCTTTCCAATCTGCGAGAAGTTCATCCGGCGCAGCTTTTGTGACATAGCCCTTCGCCTGATTCACTGCCTGATTTAAGCTAATGACCCGATCAACATCTTGATATGTGACCGGACGGGATGTAAATTGCTCCGGTAAAATACCGTTTTGTATGATTTTCTGTGTAGACATCATGTTCCCTGTTATCTGTGTGTGAAAAAGTTATTGCGACTCCTTATGGGTCATTATGGTTCAAAATGGCTATTCCGGTCAAGTCTTGTTTATGCTTCTTTATACAATATAGAAAATCTTGCTTAACAGGGCGCGTCTTATCAGGTATATTTACTCCCGTTTTGTACCATGACTTATTTGGAGAAATTTAGACAATGCGTGATAGAAAATGGCAACAGCGTATAACCATATTCCTCGGGATATTCTTATCCTTTGGTATGGTTGCTGGTTTAGTAACACCCTTAATTATGCAAAATCAGAGTATCGCACAGTCTCAACCCCGTGCGACCAACACTCCACGTCCGACACAACCTGCACCACCGGATACAGCATCAATCTCATTTGATGCGACCTATCTGCATCCGTCGGGTTTGTTTACCGCCGCTATTCCAACTAACTATGTGCTGACCAACGAATTCAACGGTACAGGTGAAGCTCAGGTAACAATGGAAAATTCGGCTGCTCTCAGCGTGCTTGAAATTCGTGTGATTCGTCCGGTTGAAGGCATTTCACTCGATACAACAGAAGGCTTGAGCGGTCAATTTACTTTTGAGTGGTTGAATTCTAGCTGGAATCGTTATCGTACCTGGTCGGAAGATGCACGTCGTGTTGATGGCGACCAACTCATTATTGATTTCAGTCTGGAACGTGGCGGACAGGATTATGTTGCCCGTCAAATTGCATCCACTGATGGCACATGGATTTATGCGCTACGCGTTGTAGCCCCATCCAATGCAAGTGAAGCAATGCAATATGTCCTTGAAAATGAAGTTGCATCATTTGAGATCAATCCACTTTATGTTGGTGAACGTCTCGAATGGTCAGGTTACTTCGATGATACAGATAATCATCTGCTGCGTTTCCCGTCTGACTGGACAGTGGTCGATGGTGCGGAAGGTGTTCCGGCATCAGTCGCGGGTAACAACGTTCAACTGCGTATCGAAACAACCGATGCTGTGATTGATAGCGCGGATGCTGCTTCACAATATGTTGCTGGCTTGCGCTCTACAATTAACGTGCTCTCTGTTGAACCTGTCGAACAATATGGCAATACAGGCTTCCGTGTGGCTTACACACAATCTAATGCAGATGGTGAAACACAGAGTGGCGCGGTATTGCTTATCAATGATGCAGCTACCACCCATATCGTTAACATTCTGCTGGCGAATGTTGCTGACGCGGATTTGAATGCCGTTGATGTTGCCGCAGAAGGTGTAGATCCTGCACTGGTGACCGCACGCGGTGTACTGGATAGCTTCTCACTCTTAGCTCCTGACAGTGATTTTGCAAACTGATTTCATTCATCGTTTGTAAAATTCAACAAAATGTTAAACAACGGGTAGGCAATGTCTACCCGTTTTCGCTTGCATTATTAGAAATTGTGTTCTAATATGAAATTGTCTATTTCCAATAGTCGAAGTATGATAAAGATGAGTGTCAGGGAGTAATGAGGTAATAATGATAACTTACGTTCATGGTGACTTATTCTATAGTCCTGCGCGTGTGCTGGTTAATCCGGTCAACACAGTCGGGGCAATGGGGTCGGGTACAGCTTACGATTTCAAACGTTTTTTCCCTGATATGTATGAACAATATCGTGAATTATGCCAGCGTGACGAATTTTCTATCGGGCAATTGATGCTCTATCGCACACCCCACAAGTGGATCATGAATTTTCCGACCAGACGCCATTTCCGCGCAGAAGCCAGCCTCGAACATATTGAAGCCGGACTGAAAAAGTTTGTGCGGATTTATGCTGAACAGGATATTACCTCGGTCTCATTTCCAGCATTAGGCACAGTAGATGATGAAGGCTTAACCTGGGATGAAGTTAAACCCGTTATGGAAAGTTTTCTCGAACATTTGCCAATTTCAATTTATGTCCATATCCACACTGAAAAGACAGCCGATGAACGCCGCAGCACCCGTGCCATGAAAAAATGGCTCAACGGACGACCCTCCGGTGTCTCATTCGATGATTTCTGGAGAGAGATGCTGGGCCTGGTTAAAGGTGGCATCGACAAACAGCCTCATATTCCTTTTCAAGTGGTCGCGACAGAAGGAAAGGGTCGGCAACGTTTGAGCATGAAATTGACTTCTAAACGGGGTGAACAGGTCTTTTTGCCGGAAACCCAGTTGCGTGACCTCTGGCAATATGTCGTTCGTGCCGGATATATCCTGCCACAGAATTTACCCGCCGGTCTTGAAGAACATGCCAGTATGATGATGATTTTGCTGGCACAATTATCGATGTTACGTCCGATTCAGTTAGAACGTCAAAATGGGGATGTCTACACCGGATTACAATACATCCCGCCGATTGAATCCCGTCCGAACACATTGAACGTCAAAGCTAGTTAATATCACAGGGACAACTTATGGCAAGTAATGCCACTAACATATTTATCTCATACGGACGCAAAGACTCGCGTGACCTTGCTATTCGCCTCAAAGATGATTTGATGGCTGTCGGCTATAGTGTCTGGCTGGATACCAATGAAATCCCCGGTGGAGCAGATTGGTCTCAGCAGATTGAAGATGCGATTGAACACAGTCATATTATGGTGGCATTGCTCAGTCCGGCTTCTTATCATTCACAATGGTGTCGTGCCGAACAATTACGTGCAACCCGCAAAGGTAAACGTATCATTCCACTGATGGCTGTTGACGGGGCGGAAGTTCCCCTGCATCTGGAGCATATCAATTATCTTGATTTCACCGATGAGAGCCGTTACGACGAGATGTTCCGCGATTTGATGAGTGATATTACGGCTGGTATTGCCTTTCGTGCGCCAACATTGACAACCTCTGCTGCATACGGACAGGGCGGCGGCTTAACAGCGACACCGTACAAAACGAGTCGTATCAAAGGCAGTTACAGCGATGAAAAACGAACTGCTCCGGCATATCGTCGTTTCCTGAGAGAGTTGCGACAGGAAGAATGGCTCGGAGCGCGTTTCTGGTGGCCCTACTTCCTCTTTTATTTCACCGATGCAAAATCACTGATTGATGCTTTGATTGCCGAAGAATTACAATCCCCCTTCATGCGTGGTGAAGATTTTAACAATCGCTGGGATAAATTTGTGAAATTGTATTTCCGTCCGCGCACACCGGATTTATTCCATGCCGAAGGTTTCCGCAGTGCTTTATCAACACCTTCGGATAATTACGCACCGATTCCGGTCTATTTGCTATTTGATATGGAAGCTGTGATTCTTGACCCTGAAGCACGTTTCGCGGATGGCAATCCCGAACAGACGAAGAAAACTTATGCTACACCACAATATTTCCGTGATATGCCCTTCGAGCAGATTTATCATGATTCCTGGTTTATGCCCGATGAAAAAGAAGAAATCATGCGGTATCGTGAAGCACAGGTGCTCATTCCTGACCGCATCGGCTTAGAAGCATTACAGGTCATCTGGACACGCTCTCCCGCAGAATACGAAACACTGCGTCAGATGATGCCACCCGATGTCTGGTACAAATGGCGTGATAAATTCACCGCCCGAACCGATTACCATCTGTTCAACAACAAGCGTACTTACGTGCGTCATGCCTCACTGGAAGAAGATCAAATCCGCCTGACATTTAATCCCTGTCAATATGATTGTCAGCCTTTTGTGGCAACAGCAACGGTTGAATACAGTGACGGCGAAACAGTCACCTGGGCACAGGATGATTATCTACCGGAAAAAGACCTGGTTATCGAATTACCGCGTAAAGATGCGTACCGTTTGACATTTGAACTTGATAGTAGTGTTGCTTACGCCGGACAGTATCAACCGGAGACGATGGTTTTCTAATTGATTTAGAAATTTCTAACGCGCTGGACATTACGAAACCTATCAGGTACACTGCGATTTCTATTATTGATAGTCATAATGATTGATTTATAACGATTATGGTACAGGAATTACACCCGAAAACTGATTTCATCCCGGCAGAAGTATTCGTTGTTGATGACCTCGATACACTTAAGGTCTTAGCTGACCCTTTGCGCTTGCGTATCCGTGAATTGATGGAAAAGCCCACGACAGTCAAACGGGTCGCTGAAAGACTCGATATGCTGCCGACCAAGTTGTATTACCATATCAATCTACTGGAAAAACACGGTTTGATTGTGCTGGTTGATACCCGTATTGTGTCCGGCATCATTGAAAAACATTATCAGGTTGCCGCAAAAATCGTCAAAGTTGCCAAACATTTGCTTTCTACAGGGGATGACCCCGAAGGCAAAGGTATCAGCCTGACAATTGGCTCATTATTTGAAAGTACACTTGAAGAATTATTATCCTCGGCACGCTCGGGCATGGTCGAATGGGATGACGAAGGCGAACGTCATAAAGGTCTCTCATTCCACATGGGAGCATTGCATCTGACCGATGAGCAAGCTGCCGCATTTTATCAAGAATTCGAATCGTTGCTGAAAAGTTACAGGAAAATCTCGGATGATCAGCGAGATGAATCGGTTGAGGGTTTAAAAGCCTATCGCACACTGGCATTGCTCTTCCCGAAGAACGCACAACCCGATTCAGACGGGGCATAACAACCCGAATTTTGTAGCATGATCATATAAATAAGAGTAACATCAGGCAGGTGAGATTAACGCTTGCCTGTTTTTGTTTAACTTATAAAGAGGAGATTTCCGGTGTACTCCACATATCACACGCCATTCCAATTTTATCAATAAGCATATCAGAGGAATGGGCTAAAACTGTTCTCTCTGATAGGTCTGCATAAAGGAGAACAAAAAATGCACCAATCACCTGTGGCGCTTATCAGTGCCTTAGATTTTGAACTGAGCTATTTCGACTCAATCGTGACTGTTGATGAAACACTTACCGTATCCGGTAAACAGTACACGACAGGCAATTTTGAGGGTTATCCTGTGGTCAGGTGTCATAATGCAGGTGTAGGGAAAGTTCAGTGTGCTATCGCTGTGATGACCCTGCTGGAACGATTTCAGCCTTCGACACTGTTTTTCACCGGGGTTGCTGCCGGAATGAATGACTCATTGAATATTGGCGATGTCGTGGTCGCGAAAGAACTCGCTTATCATGATAGAGGCTTCTTCAATGATGGAGAATTTATACCCGGTGCAACCTGGAATGCCCGGATTGGCACTCATAATCCCTTGAGAATACCAGCAACCAATGACCTGCTCAAACTGGTATCAAGAGCGGGGCGGGGAATAAGTGACTATGCCATCAAACAGGATGGTCTCATTATAACCGGCGACCAGATTTTATCAGATGTTGAAAAACGTGAATCTTTGCAGAAAATCTGGCAAGCTGATGCTCTTGAGATGGAAGGGGCAGTTGTAGCAGAAATTTGTCATCAACATGCGATTCCGTTTACAGTCATCAGAGGTATCAGTGATAAAGGCGGGGAAGTTGCGACCACCCGTGAAGAATTCGAGCGCTATAGTAAACTGGCTGCGAACAATGCAGCACAATTGACTGCGGAAACCATCCGCCTGTGGATAGCAAATCAGGAATAGTAGAAACAAAAATGGGACAGAATTGCTCTGTCCCATTTGTATTTTTAGTAAATCTTAGCCGCGTGCATCGCTGCCAGAATCGCTTTCGCTTTCTTCTGGAACATCGGCTGTCGGTTGTGCGTTGTCATTGCTATCATCTCCTGTAGCCGGAACTTGCAGGTCAGATGGGGAGACCGCGCCGGATTGTGCCGGGGCAGTCGTCGCAGCGCCTGTATCCGATGCACAACGGAATCCAACCCATAATGGATAAGTTTCTTCCGGTGTTTCCGGTGCAGGAAATCTGGATTGGCGATGGAATGTCCGCGCAAAGAATGGCAACGAGTTAAATGAGCCACCCCGTAAGACGCGCTCTGTACCACCTGCGGGTCCTGTTGGATTCGGTACGGCTTCGCCGGATGCGATCTGCTGTGCAGAAAGAGTCTGGTAGTAGGTAGGCGAATAGTAGTCATTGACCCATTCAGCAACGTTACCTGCCATATGTGACAACCCGAGACTGTTTATTCCCCCGACATATGCGGAATCATTCACTGAAACCGTGCTTACCCCTGTGCCTTCAATGTTTGGCTGGCGCACATTCGCATTTGTCACACCCCAGGAATTATTCCAGGGATAGCTAATATTCTGACCACCTGCACGCGCCGCATATTCCCATTCTGCCTCGGTTGGCAAACGACGACCCAATGCCTGACAATACGTTAGCGCTCCGTACCAGGTAACACCGTAAGCAGGGTGGTCGGTGAGTGTTTGATAGTTGGATGGGATGCGATAATTAGCACCATCAAAGGTGATAACTGTTGCAGTTGGACGTTCATTCTGTGTTTGAATGCAAAGAAATCCCTGGCATCCGGTAGTATGACGCAATCCCAGTGAGTTCTGGTAGTTGAGGAATGCTACATATTGCTCAAAAGTGACTTCGTCCTGTTCAATCCAGAAAGTATCCAGTAATACAGGAACACGGGGGGTTGAGTCTTCTGCATCGCTTGCTTGGCATGTTCCACTATCCCGTGAGGAACATTCACCAACTGCCTGAGCAATTTCAATTGCATCCGTACCATATTGGAATATACCCCCTTCGACCCGCACCAGATTACCCGCAATACCTGCGAGTTCTGCCGGAATATTGCTCTCTACAGCCTGTGAATCAGCAGGGGCGGATGTCGGTGCAACATTCTGACTGCCCGCATCGCCTTCTGTTCCAACATCTTGCATCACGGCTGGTGTTGCTGTTTCTTCGGCAGTAGCTTCTTCTGTTTCAACAGTATTCACAACGACAGGTTCAAGGGTAGGTGCTTGAACGTTCCCTTCTTCTACAGGTTCGGGTGTCGTAGTGATAATCTGTACCTCCGGCGATGCGTTGGGATCAGGTGTTGCTGTGACCACATTCACAATTTGAAGGGGAGGGGATGTAATTTCGATGACTTCGGGTTCGCCACCCAATCCTTCAAAAATTCCGGTGAGGAATAACAGCAAAATAACCAGACCACCGCAGAGCAACCCGGGGAAGAATCCAATGATTAGCCATTGCCATGCACCGCCAGCACGTCGTTTTCCCAGACGGTTGTATTGACCCATAAAATTTCTCCTGCATATTTGTGTAAGTTTAACCCACAAATATTAATGTCTTATTCAATTCAGCTTATAGTTCTAAACCAGAACGGGATGCAGTTCAAGGTATGGTTGAGTGGAGCAGGCGTAAAACCGGGGGAAACGTAGGGTGAACGTAGCTTTCCTGAATCAAAAAGACGACTTGTTCAGTCGCCTTCCTGATATTGGTGCTTATGGTTGGACTCTTTGTAAATCGTCGATCACCGTGGAAAAAAGGTTTCCGATAGCGGGTCCGAATACAATGAGTACAATCACCACTGCGACGGCTACAAGAACAAGGATAAGTGCATATTCAACCAGTCCCTGACCGTCCTCATTCTGTGGATGGTACAGCATGATGAGACCTCCAAATAAAAATGACAGGTCACTATTGTGTGACCTCCATAACAATATAACACATTTTAACGATACGTGGGATTGAGTTTTGTAAGAGTCTTTTTTGTTCGATGTGTAATATTATGTAATTTAGAGCGTCGTATAGCCTGATTTACCACATTAAAACAATTATTGACCCGTAACAGATTTGTTTAAATGGTCTATTGTAAGCTATTGTGACCTGAGTAAATTGATTTAGTCGTGATTGTATATCAGGCTAATAAGGTGTTTTTATGACAGTTTTCAGATGTTAGTAATTCAGATTGTAATTTTTTAAGAGGGCAATAATGGTTCATAGAAGGTCTGTAGGTTTCATGTGTCACTGGAGACATTATCAGAACGCTTCTCATAAATTTTGAAGAGTACCGATTAGTTGCGCTCATCTATTCTGTTGCCACGATGATATAAAGGATATCTCATTTGAGGTAGCATATCTTATTATTTATGTACAGATTGCTAACAAATTAGACCGGATGTGAAGGCTTGCCGTACCCGATGATTGCTCTCACCTGTATAATATCGCCATAACATAGTGAATGTGCAGCTAGCATCAATAGCGGAAGTTAATTCGGATGATTACAGTTACATCCCCCCCTCAAAATAGTAAAACACAGGATGGCATCCGTCCTGTGAACATTCAAACTGATCTCGCGCCACTGGCAGATTTAATTGAATTAGCTTTTCGCGAGACAATGGATGAAAGCGGACGTGCTGCTATCCGGGAGATGCGATACCTGAGTAAAATGGGTGTCGGACTCAATTTACTATCCCGCCTCAATGATATGATTCTCGGACTCAGTCAGGGTTATGTCGCGATTGTTGATGGCAAGCTGGTAGGAAACGTGTCGATTTATCCGGCTCACTGGCGTAAAGAAGTCGGGAAAGCCTGGATGATCGCTAATGTCAGTACGCATCCTCAATATCGAAAACGTGGTATTGCACGCGACCTGATGATGACCTGTATGGAATTGATCCGCGACAAGGGGGCGACCCATGCTATTTTACAGGTCAATTATGATAATGACCCTGCCATTCATCTTTATGAAATGCTTGGTTTTAAGCGCGAACGTGCTTTCACAAAATGGATACGCACGGCACTGGTCTCAACGCCGATAGTAAATCATGAGCTTGATGACATATTTTTCACGAAACCGCGCCGGAGTGACTGGTTACAAGAATATGACCTTGCGAAAGCGACCCGTTCTAATGAGCAGGGCGGTATTGCCTGGCAACATCCTTTGCACATTGATGATTTTCGCCCATCAATTCTGCGTAGCCTGAGCAAATTACTCAGTTTAGGAGACAAAGAACGCCTTATTGTGCGGGATGATGACACAGATACTTTATTCACATCACTATGGGTTGAGCGCAGTATGGCACTGAGCCGTACAAAGTTATTGCTATTCAGGCAGCCGGATAGTGATATTCGTTATGCTGAAGCACTTTTATCCAATGTGTTGCGACGGTTTCGCTCATCAGGATT
>ENA-OWNT01000605-OWNT01000605.1-seawater-metagenome-genome-assembly--contig:-NODE-605-length-72461-cov-6.502901_pt1 | contig 72461 bp, 60 predicted proteins | sample MGYA00238136_ERZ651165 | MGnify/ENA primary metagenome ERZ651165 (study PRJEB26861, sample SAMN08777766) | seawater metagenome | isolation source: coastal seawater | place: USA: Florida | collected...
CGGCAGCCTCACTCTGCTCTGACCTGTTCAGTGTCCTCCAGTCTAACAGATGACACTTATTCTTAAGATACAAGGGACGCGCTTCTGCGCGTCCGGGTTTTTTGCACCTTAACAATCGCATATCTCCTGTAATCAGTCATTAAAGTCCCTCTCCATCAGGGAGCCTGCGAGTGCAATGGGGAGGGATTTAGGGAGGGGTTTTGGTTTGTAAACTAAACCATAATCCAACGCAAATCGCCTGTTTTCGCAAAATATCGCCCTGTTATTCCCTGTTTAACAGGCAAATTTTCTAAACACGGCACAAACCATCACACAGGTCATTTTCAGCAAGAAACCATCAATCCTGCCTGATACTCTCAGACACCGTTTTCGCAATCGCACCCGAACGCACCATTCCCCATACTTTGTTGATATAGGGGTACATGACGGTATCATTTTCGATGAATGGCACATGCTCCCGTATCAGGTCATACACAGGTTGTGTTCCCTGCCCGAGATGACTGGCGTCAGTTATTCGCTTCCTGAAATCAACACCCTGTGCCGCCGCCATCAACTCCATTGCAAGGATGCGCTCCACATTTTTGTTGATATTCCGGGCTTTCAGTGCCGCCGTGACACCCATGCTCACATGGTCTTCTACATTGGCAGATGTCGGAATCGTATCCACACTCGCCGGATGCGAAAGCACTTTACTCTCGGTAGCCAGTGCCGCCGCCGTGTATTGAACAATCATGAAACCACTGTTTAAACCACCTTTTTCAGTCAGGAAAGCAGGTAGTGTATGCGTATTACTGGCTTCATCAATCAAGCGCATAATCCGTCGTTCACTGATATTCCCGAGTTCGCTGATTGCAATGCCGAGGTAATCCATCGCAATCGCAAGCGGCTCACCATGAAAATTTCCGCCGGAGATAACATCAATCTCGCCCTCATCATCAATGAAAATCAGCGGATTATCAGTCACAGCGTTCAATTCAATCTCGAAAACCCAGCGTGCATAAGCAATTGCGTCCCGTGTTGCCCCATGCACCTGTGGAATACAACGCAAAGTGTAGGCATCCTGTACATTGAGCGAACTATGTGGACGGGTGAATTCACTTCCTTCAAGCAAAGCCCGTAAATGGTCAGCACATTCAATTTGACGCGGAAATGGTCGTAACTGATGAATGCGATTATCGAAAGCTCTATCTGTTCCGTTTAATGCTTCCAGACTCAGGCATCCGGCAGTATCAGCCGTCACACTGATTGCTTCTGCACGGGCAGTCTCTAAAACACCAATCGCACACATTACAGATGTGCCGTTGGTCAATGCCAGACCTTCTTTCGCTTCCAGGGTGATAGGGGAGAGTCCTGCTTTTTCGAACGCCGTGCGACCATCCAGCACTTCACCCTGATAGATAGCTTCACCTTCTCCAATGATAGGTAACGCCATATGTGCCAGAGGCGCTAAGTCACCACTTGCCCCGAGAGAGCCTTTTTCAGGGATAAGAGGATGAACACCCACATTGAGCATATCGAGGAGCAATTGCAATGTCTCAACACGAATGCCGGAAACACCTTTTGCCAGTGTATTCGCACGAATCAACATGATAGCACGGGTATAGGGAACGGTCATCATATCGCCCATCCCGACAGCATGACTCACAAGGATGTTATGCTGTAATTGACGTACTTCATCGGGAGGAATCACCTTATCCTTAAATGCGCCGAATCCGGTGGTGATACCATAAGCAATCACCCCGTCAGCCAATAATTTTTGAACCGCATCAGCCGCCCGTTTGACATTGTGTTTCGTATCTTCACTCAAGCTGACCATCGGCGCACCCGGTTCACCGTAGGCAACAGCCAGCACCTGCTCAAATGTCAGGCTTCCACCATCTAAGATAATGTTGTCCATACCTGTTTCCCTTTTATGTAAACCGTTTTAGTAAAATTGCGTCCAAATTCAACGATCATTGCTCGATAATCATCTGTATCGAGTATCACAAAATCAGCCTGTTTTCCTGTTTCGAGTGAGCCGACTTTATCCTGTAAATTGAGAGCCGCCGCCGCATTAATCGTGCAGGCATTAAGTGCTTCCGCAGGCAATAATTCCTGGAAACGGCAGGCAATCGCCATCACCAGTGCCAAATTCATGGTAGGAGATGAACCAGGGTTGTAATCCGTTGCCAGCGCTAAAATTCCGCCTGAATCTATCAGGTGACGGGCGTTCCCGTACTGGCAAATCCCGAGGTTAAAATTCACCGAAGGCAACATCACGCCGACAGTATCGGATTGTGCAAGAATCTCTAAATCGGCTTCCGGTGTTACTTCCAGATGGTCAACGGAGATTGCTCCCATCTCGACAGCAATCGGGACAGCGCCAAGATGCTCAAACTGGTCGAGATGTGCTTTCAGAGGTAATCCATTTTCTTTAGCAATTTGGAAATAGCGTTTCATGTGCTCGACTGTGAACACACCTTTTTCTACAAAAATATCGACAAAAGGAGTAATGCCTTTTTCTTCGCATAGCGCTTGCACCTGTGGCATTGAGTCACTGAAAATAGATTCTAAGTAGTCAGCCGCAGAGTTAAGTTCCGGTGCTTTTGTGTGTGCGCCGAGAAAGGTCGGAATTATGGTCATTGGCTGTGAATCAGCTACCGCAAGAATCGCTTGCATCTGCTTTGATTCGGCTTCTGCGGATAACCCGTATCCCGTTTTCAGTTCGACGGTGGTTGTTCCCCATTGCAGCATTGTTTGTAGACGTGATTCGCTCAGTGAAATCAGTTCTTCCAAAGATGCCGCACGGGTCGCACGAACGGTACTGAGAATACCTCCTCCGGCATTCATGATGTCCATGTAGGATTTTCCCTGAACACGCATCTCAAATTCACCGTAGCGATTTCCGGCATGAGGTACATGCGTATGACAATCAACAAGCCCCGGAATGATACTTTTACCAGTCGTATCGACTATTTTGTCTGAGCGATAGTTTTCCAGCAGGGCAGATGTCTCATCGACAGCTATTATCTCTCCCTGATGAATCGCTATCGCGCCATTTTCAATAATCCCCGCATCCAACATTTGCTTTCCGCGTTTAGGCTGACTATTGTTGGCACAGGTGACGACTTGAGCCGCATTTTTGATAATTAAATCGACTGTTTGCATAGCTCAGTCCATCATCGGGATGTTGATGTTGTTTTCTTTAGCGAAATTAATCGCTTCGGGATAACCCGCGTCAGCATGTCGAACTACACCCATACCCGGATCACAGGTCAGCACCCGTTCGAGGCGTTTTGCTGCATCGTCTGTGCCATCAGCAACAATGACCTGCCCGGCGTGAATGCTATAGCCGATACCGACACCACCACCATGATGTAAACTGACCCATGTCGCGCCGCCAACAGCATTAATCATCGCATTGAGAATTGCCCAATCTGCAATCGCATCCGAGCCATCGCGCATCGCTTCGGTTTCGCGATTCGGACTGGCAACCGAACCAGAATCCAGGTGGTCACGTCCAATAACTATCGGGGCGCTAACTTCACCGGATTTCACCATTTCATTGAATTTGAGTCCCGCTTTCATACGTTCACCGTAGCCCAACCAGCAAATTCGGGCGGGTAATCCCTGAAATTCAACGTCTTTCTGTGCCATATCAATCCAGCGATGTAAATGTGCGTCATCGGGAAATAGTTCTTTGATGGCGCGGTCAGTTGCATAGATGTCTTCCGGGTCGCCGGAGAGGGCTACCCAGCGGAAAGGCCCTTTACCTTCGCAGAATAACGGGCGGATATATGCCGGAACAAACCCGGGGTAATCGAAGGCATTTTTTACGCCATTATCAAAAGCACGCTGACGCAGATTATTGCCATAGTCAAAGACAATTGCGCCCTGTTCCTGCCATTTCAACATGGCTTTGACATGTGTGGACATCGAATCCATTGCCCGTTGTTGATAATTTTCCGGGTTGGATTCTCGCAGTTTAGTTGCTTCTTCAAGAGTCATTCCTGCGGGAATATAGCCATACATCACATCATGAGCGCTAGTCTGGTCTGTTACGACATCCGGCACAACGCCACGAACTTGTAATTCCGGTAAAATTTCACTGGCATTACCCACAAGACAAACCGATAGAGGAGTCTCTGCTTCAACTGCTTCTGTGACCCATGTCATGGCTTCTTCGATGTTATCGGTCACTTTATCGACCTGACGCATACTCAAACGACGGTCAGCACGCCATTGGTCAACTTCAATGAATAAGCCAACGCCTTCATTCATGGTGACAGCTAAGGGTTGAGCACCACCCATTTCACCCAATCCAGCCGAAAGGACAAATTTCCCTTTGAGGCTTTCCCATCCATTTTGACGGGCGAGTGCGCCGAATGTTTCGTATGTTCCCTGTAGAATGCCCTGTGTCCCGATGTAAATCCAGCTTCCAGCCGTCATCTGACCATACATAATCAGACCTTCTTTTTCCCACTTATCGAAGTTTTCCTGTGTTGCCCATGCCGGAACGATATTGCTATTGGCAATCAATACACGCGGAGCATTTTCATGGGTACGGAAAACAGCGACAGGTTTACCGGATTGCACTAACAGCGTTTCATCAGGATTGAGATTTTCCAGTGAGCGTAAAATTGCCTCGAAAGCATCCCAGTTACGGGCGGCTTTCCCGCGACCACCATAGACAATTAGGTTATCGGGGTCGAAGGCGACCTGTGCATCAAGATTATTTTGAATCATGCGGTAAGCGGCTTCGATTTGCCAGTTTTTGCAGGTCAAATCAGTGCCTGTCGGGGCTTTAATTGGACGCGGCATTGTAGCTTCTCCTTAAAATTATGTGTGTGTAATTTTGGCGAATCAGCGATTCGCCCCTACATAGATATGTGTGATAGAAAGGTGTGTATTGCAGCAGTAGCAAGACGGGCTGTGTGTGAGTCGATGTCATAAGTTGGATTGAATTCGGTAATTTCAAAGATGCGTGTGCGTTTGTCTGCTCCGACGATGGCAGCAATCTGGCAAAATTCATAAGCAGTTAAGCCCAACGGATTAACAGCACTGACTCCCGGCGCATAAGACACATTGACGACATCCATATCCAATCCCAGGAAAATGGTTTCTGAATCGTTTTCCAGAATTTTCGCGAAAACCTGATGTACCCCCTGCGATTGAATGGTTTCTAAACCAATGATGTGTGCATTTTTCTCAAGCAGATAATCGCGATAAACAGGTGAATTGACCATCGGCATACTACCGACTTCGTAGAAATTTTCACCTTTGATGAACCCTTCTTCCAGCAATTGTCGATAGGGCGTGCCACTATTGCGGATTTCGTCTGCGCGAACATCAAAATGTGCATCAACATTAATCGCCAGCACTGAATCAACGGCTTTTGCTAATCCAGAGCAGTCAGGATAGGAGACATCATTTCCGCCTCCTAAAGAGACGATTTTTTTACCATCCTTGATGATTTGTTCAACAATTTGACTGTGAATTGCGTGGGTTTCTTCGAGCGTGTCCTGAATAATGGTATTTCCCGCATCGAACAAACGAAGCGTGTCATTATCGGGCGGGACGAATTTATAGAGTGTACGCCGGATTTCATCGGGAGCTTGCGCCGCGCCGATACGCCCTTTATTGCGCCGGACACCTTCATCCTGTGGACACCCTAAGATGACGACATTTGCTTCTGCATAGGATTCCGGGTCAGTTTGCACTGTTTCACCGAGACGCACATCATTCGGGTCATTGCGTTTATAGAAAATATCAGGGGCAGGTGTATTCAAATAATCAAAAATGTTCATAAAATTATCTCTTCTGTAAATTGTTTATGGCATACCATAGGTCACGGCACGCCATGACCCTACTTAAATGGATGTATGGAATTGAGCTTGAAATTGATATTCATCAGCGCGATACAATGCCTGATACCAGACTGCCGGACGAATTTCTCCTTCTAATTTTGTGAAAGACAGGCGGTCAACAGCAAAGACAGATACAGCTTCATTGACCTTAAATAACTTAAATTTATCCTCTGGCAATGTGCTGATTTCAATCGTGTGAGATAGGCGCATTAAGGGGATTTGATACTTTTCGAGCAATAAGCGGTGAATGGGATGTTGTTCGATGATGTCCTGTGTCAGGTCAGGGCAGAGTGCTTTAGAAAAGTAACGTTCTTCATAGACGATGGGCATTCCCGATGCCAATCGTAATTGCGCCAGGTGAATAATTTCACTTCCCGGCTCCAGGTCTAATTTTTCAGCGATAGATTGAGTGGCAGTAACCGTCTCAAAAATGAGTGTTCGTGTTTCAGGGACATGATTTTGAGCTTGAATGTAACCATCGAGTTCAGCCAGTGAAAACCCGTTGAGAGCGGCTTTCGGCTCATTGACGAATGTTCCGCGTCCTTGCTCTTTGCGAAGCAATCCCATACGTTGCAATTCTGCGATGGCTTTGCGAACAGTTCCCCGGCTCATGCCATATTGTTCTGCGATTTCGTCTTCATTCGGGAGTTTTTGTTCGGGAATCAGCACACCCTGTTGAATCTCAGTTTTGATGATTTCAATTAATCGGGCATATTTTGGAGTGGATGGGTGCATAATTTGTTCAAATTCATATATACGTTTATATGATTAATGATAGGAGTTTAAAGATCACCTGTCAAGCATCGCGAACAGCTATTGTGTAATTTGAATGTATTTTTATTGACTAAAATTATTTTTTAGCCTAACATAAAAATTAACTCATGGAATATGAGACACTGTAATGAGGTGTGAAATGACAGTCTATCTGGATATATTTATATTTATCACTATCTGGCTTGTAGCGCAGGTAATCTTTCATGGATTTGAAGCGCATGTATCCTTCACGAAACGACTGACCAAATTAGTGGTCATGACTTCGATTTTGATTGCTATTTATGCCATCATAGGAAGAGTTGCATATTATGCGGCTTTAATTATTCTGTCTGCGGGAATCGCTGTTCTGCACGGCTACTATTTTCATTATCGGCACGGGATTCACTGGCGCAAAGCCGAACCACGCGACCGTTATTTGCAGTTAATCGGGGAGATGAAATCATCAGGGAAGGGTGAAAACTAAGCATCAATGCCTTCAACAAACTGAAATCAAAAACGACCCCCATCTGGAGGTCGTTCTTAAATTCATCGTTTTCAGCTTAGCGGCTGAGGTTGTCGATGAGTGTGGAGAAGACGTTACCAATGATCGGACCAAGGATGATCAGAACAACGATAACTACAACTGCGACCAATACGAGGATCAGAGCATATTCTACAAGACCCTGTCCTTCTTCGTTTTGTGGGCGGTAAAGCATAATGATTTCTCCTGATGATTTAATGATTTGTGTTCTTAAATGAACACTAACAATAATATAGCAGAAATTGCCGAAAATAAAAATAAAGATTATGTAAAATTACAGAAATAAATTAATTTTTAGTACTATTGTCCTACCTATTTGTCGATAATTCTGTCATAAAAACATCAAAAACGAAAGAAATTCACCTCTGTTATCATGATTCAGCATCGTAATCGGGGTTATCCCAGACAATTAATGTTGACCAGTTGTCGCTGGCTTCGTCCTCAATGTAATTTTCCAGCATTCCACGAACTTCAAAACCGTTATTCAACTGAAAACTGAGTGTTTTACCGTAAATTTCCCCGGCGACCACTTTATCAACATAGTCATGCACCGTCATTTTGTCTTTATATTTCGCATAAGTAGGAATCAATCCCCCTGCGACGATACCTTTCCTATTGAGTTTTTTCACCACACCTTTACGGGCAATATAGAGCTTTCGTCCGATGCCACGCCGACGATAATCAGGATGTACAGTAATATCCGCGCCATAATACCAGTCACCGTCAGGGTTATGCCGTGTGTAGAATCCGCCATCTATGTACTCTTGAAAGGTATGTTGTGGATGCTCAAAATCAAAATCACATAGGAAACCCGACCCTAATCCCACAATTTTGCCGTCTGTCATGGCAATAAAATTACCTTCCGGGAAGAGTTCACAATGCTTGAGAAAATGTTCTTCTAGCAATAATTCTTCTTCACCGAGAGTTGGCAAGCAAATACGTTGTAATTGTTCGAGTTCCTCTGCATATTCCGGTTTGAGTGTTTCAACAATAATCTCAGACATGACACAGTTCTCCACAGGCTTCCATATCACAATGATAGCGCAGGGATTGCTAATTCTCTACTTTTTGCAAGATTTAGAGCCTGTGTAAATGGAAACCACCATCAATATTGATGACTTCGCCTGTCGAAAATGGCAAATATCCTTCTGCAATCGCGACAACTGCTTTGCCAATATCATCGGGTTCTCCCCAGCGCTTAATCGGGGTCAATCCATCAGCTATCAACTTATCATATTTATCTTTAACACCACCTGTCATATCGGTCTTGATGATACCGGGGCGAATCTCATAAACATTGATGCCATGTTCAGCCAGTCTATCTCCGAAAAGAGAGGTCATCATTGTCATGCCAGCTTTAGAGATACAGTATTCTCCGCGTGAGATGCTGCTGGTATAGGCACTGATTGACCCGATGTTGATAATTTTAGGGGCTTCAACTGTACTGTTTTCCTGTAGTTTGATGAATTCTTTAGCGACCCGTTGAGTGAAAAATAGAGGTCCTTTCAAATTAACCTGCATCACTTCATCATAACTATCGGATGACATTTCCAGCAGGTCGAGGCGCTGGCGGGGTCCAATCCCGGCGTTATTGACCAGCAAATCAATCCGACCATAGGTTTCCAGTACCGTATCAAGAAAGGCTTGATGACTATTCAAGTCCCCGATATTGGCTTGAATCGCAATTCCATCCCCACCAATTTCCTGAACTGACTTAACAGTCTCGTCTGCTGTCTGTGCATTAGAATTATAGTTAACGGCAATCCGCCATCCACGTTCAGCAAGAGCAAGCGCAATCCCGCGCCCGATTCCGCGCCCTGCCCCGGTGACTATCGCAACAGAATTATTTGACAAAATAAACCTCTTTTCACTTAAAATTGTAACCTACAATCAAAATCATATATCATATATGATATAGCTTTCAGCATGAGAAAACAACCTGAGCACCAATAAATAACCGGACGACTGATGACTGAATTTATTCAATAAACTACAGAGAGAATTATTTATGCAAATAAAAACAGATTTAACATCGGCTTCGCTTAGTGAAAAAATTGATACTTTTGCAGAGATTGCATCGGCAAAAGTAAAAGCTGTGCATCAACGCTGGGATAAAGCCAACGGATCACCCGTGATTACAGTTGAAGGCAACTATACTGCCCGTTCGTGGACGGACTGGACAATGGGATTTTTCATCGGGCAAGCCTTACTGCTATTTGATATTACGGGGGATGAATCCCTGTATTCGCTGGGACGTGATAAAGCACTGGCGTGGATGCCATCGCATATTTCGCATACAGGTGTACACGATCATGGTTTCAATATTGTGTCTACCTATGGCAATTTACGACGTTTCATCTTAGAAGACAAATCCGGCGTCAATGCGTCTGATTTAGCAGTCTGTGAGATGGCATTGAAACTATCCGGCGCTGTTCAGGCAATGCGTTACCGGATGAGCGAGACAGGCAAAGGCTACATTTATTCCTTCAATGGACCGCATTCTCTCTTTGCAGATACCATCCGCTCGATGCGGGCACTTCTTGTAAGTCATCATCTAGGGCATCAATTGATTGGGGAAGCTGAAGTCCATATCAATTTGCTGCACCGTGCTTTAGAACATGCTGAAACAACGGCAGCATTCAATGTCTACTTCGGTGAAGGACGGGATAGTTATGATGTGCCGGGACGTGTGGTGCATGAGTCCATCTTCAATACAAACGACGGAAAATACCGTTGTCCGTCTACCCAGCAGGGTTATTCTCCATTCACCACCTGGACAAGAGGGGCAAGCTGGGTCATTTTAGGTTTCGCAGAAATGCTAGAATTCTTCCCATCGGTAGGGGATGATGAATTCAGTAATTTTGGTGGGCGTGAAGCTATTCAGGAACGCTATGAACAGGTCTTGCAAGCAACCTGTGATTACTATATTGACGGTTATACCTGCAAAGATGGTATTCCTTTCTGGGATGCAGGTGCGCCAGGACTGGTTAACTTGCCGGATTATCAATCGAAGGATTCCGATCCGTATAACCCCTATGAGCCTGTCGATAGCTCCGCAGCCGCTATCACTGCACAGGGCTTGATTCGCTATGGCAAATATCTGGAAAGCAAAGGGGATGCAAGCGCCAGTCGTTATATCCAAGCAGGATTGAGCGTTGCAGATACCTTATTCTCCGAACCTTATCTATCCACCGACCCGCAACACGAAGGACTGATATTGCATTCCATTTATCATCAACCACGTGGATTCGACTATATACCGGAAGGTAGCAAAGTGCCTTATGGTGAATCGTCTTTGTGGGGTGATTATCATGCGGTGGAACTGGCATTGCTCATCAAACGGATGGCATCCGATGAGTATGTGACATTCTTTGCTTGATATAAATTTTCTGGAATTGAAAACTCCCCGGTGTTTATCGGGGAGTCATTGTTGTGATCTTATGCCAGAAGTTGCTGTGCCGTTTCTGCGACTGTTCTGACTGCTTTTTCAATCACATCTTCTGTGACCATTGTGAAATTAAAGCGCATGGTCGCAATCCCGAGACTTTCATCAAAGTAGAAATATTTACCCGGAACGAATGCGACATTGCGTTTGATACAGGCATGATACAAATCATCCCCATCGAATCCGGCGGGTCCTTCTACCCACAGGAACATACCACCTTCGGGATGTGTCCAACGGAAACCTTCCGGCATACAGTTTTCGAGTGTCGCAAGCATCGCATCACGGCGTGGACGATAGAGTTCGATGATATTCGGCAGATGTTCTGTCAGATACCCACCGGAAAGATACAACGCCGCAATTGCCTGACCAAAACTCTGTGTATGTAAATCATTGCCCTGTTTAGCGATGACAAGCCAGCGTGCCAGTGCTTTCGGGGCAACACAGTAACCGATACGTAAACCGGGGGCGAGTATTTTAGAGAATGTACTGCTATAAACGACATGTTCCGGTGTAAATTGCTGTAGGGGAGGCAGAGCAGTTCCGCTATAACGTAATGCGCTGTACGGGTCATCTTCCAGCACAAGCACATCATACTGTTTCACCAGTTCCGCAACCCGTTTACGACGTTCGAGGGATAGTGTTCGTCCTGTCGGATTCTGAAATGTCGGGACAAGGTAAATTAGCTTAACATCATTTTCTTTAAGAACAGCTTCCAGTGATTCAGGGATAATACCGTCATCATCGGTCATGACAGAAACATAATTTGGCTCGTAAGCATTAAAGGCAGAAATCGCGCCAAGATAGGAGGGTGCTTCTATCGCGATGGTGTCACCGGGGGTAATCAATACTTTTGCGACTAAATCCAGCACACTCTGCGAACCGGAGAAGATTGTCAATGTATCCATGTTGACGTTGACAACACCCCGCTCAGTCAAATGCGGGATAAGGCTGACGCGCAGAGGTTCAAAGCCTTCGGTTTTGTCATATTGCAATGCGGCAGACCCGAATTCATCTAAAACATCATTGGTCAGTTGCTTGATAATCCCCATCGGGAAACTTTCCGGTGCTGGAATGCCTCCGGCAAGCGAAATCATGCCATCCTGTGCTACCACTTTTAAAATTTCACGAATCGCACTTGCCTGCATAAATTCAGTGCGTCGTGCCAGTTTTTGAGAAATATCCATATTTTTCACCAGTTTATTCGATAAAAATAATGTTACCAGTTAAGCAATTCAGAGATAGAATGGCTATATCCATAATAGACTAATCTTGTTGATTTAGCTTCTTAGCAAAGTCAATAAAATACTGAATGCTCTCAGGATTCCGCATTGCGCCTTTGTTTGCGGCTTTTTCGATATCGCGCCCTAAGAGAATTTTGCGAATAGGAACTTCCATCTTTTTGCCGCTGAGTGTGTAGGGTACTTGCTCAATCTGGAAAATTTCATTCGGGACATGGCGCGGCGAGACTTCCAGGCGCAATTTTTGCTGGATTGTCTTTTTGAGTTCATCAGATAATTCTGCATCTTCCCGCAGAACAACAAACAATGGCATATACGAGTCCCGTCCGAGTAACTCCAGGTCGATAATCAGGCTATCTAAGACTTCGGGTAATGATTCCACTGCCTGATAGATTTCACTCGTACCCATACGAATCCCCTGGCGATTAATCGTGGAATCGGAGCGTCCGTAAATCACGCATCCGCCCCGGTCATTAATTTTTATCCAGTCGCCATGTCGCCAGATACCATCGTACATCTCAAAATAGGAACTTTTGTACCGTGCCATCTCAGGATCATTCCAGAAATAAATTGGCATAGAAGGCATGGGGGCTGCGATGACCAGTTCTCCAACTTCATCTGTAACTGCTTTGCCATTGTCATCATAGGCTTGAATTTTCGCGCCGAGTGATGCACCCTGAATTTCTCCGGCGTAAATGGGTTTTGTGCGTGCGCCACCGACAAACGCCGTGCATAAATCTGTCCCGCCACTGAGCGATTCCAGAGCTAAATCCGAATTAATGGACTCATAAATCCAGGCAAATCCATTGGGTGTAAGAGGTGATCCCGTTGACCCGACACCGCGAATTTTACTCAAATCATAATCTTGATTGGGTGTCAGATTTTCGTTCATGCAAGCACTGACAAATGCCGCCGATGTGCCAAAATAGGTCATGCCCGTATGATGGGCAAATTCAAAAAGAATGTTCAGATTAGGGAATGCTGGACTGCCATCGTAGAGCAAAATTGTCGCACCGGAGAATAACACACCAACGAGATAATTCCACATCATCCAACCCGTGCTGGTGTACCAGAAAAAACGATCATCCGGCTTGAGATCATTGTGAAAAATCGTCGTTTTATAATGTTCGAGAATGATACCGCCATGTCCATGCACAATCGGTTTAGGCAAGCCTGTTGTCCCCGATGAATACAGCACCCATAAGGGATGGTCAAATGCTACAGGTTCAAATTGCATCGTTTCCGGTGGATTGGCGTTGCTCAGAACATCATTCCATAGGGAAGTATTTTCTAAGCCATCGGTATTGGCGTTAATGTGTGGAATGAGGATTGTATGTTCAAGTGTAGAGAGCTTACGTTGTAATTCTGCCACTACATCCCGACGGTCAAAGGTGCGACCACCATAATTATAGCCATCGACAGCGAATAATACTTTTGGCTCAATCTGTGTGAAACGGTCTAAAACACTGCGTGCGCCGAAATCCGGTGAACAACTTGACCAGATTGCACCGATACTGGCAGTTGCTAGCAGCGCGATGATGCTCTCGGGGCGATTGGGCATGAAGTTGACGACCCTATCGCCTTTCTTGACATCCATATCCCGTAAAGCCGTCGCCAGTTGATTGACCTGTTGATAGACATCCTGCCAGCTAATTTCAATAAGAGTCGTATCTTCTCCCTTATAGAACATCATCGGGCGTTCTTCGGTCATTCTGGAGAAGATATTTTCAGTGTAATTGAGTTCTGCGCCGACAAACCATTTTGCACCGGGCATGGATTTATCTGCTAAGACTGTTTCTGCAGGTTTACTGAATTTGACATCACAATAGTCTGTGAGATGTGACCAGAATGCTGCTAAATCATGAACCGACCATTTCCACAATTCGTCATAATTCGAGAAAGTCAGATTATGATTATCAGCCAGCCATGTCATGAATTTTGTGATATTAGCTTCATCAATTGTTTTTTGTGAAGGTGTCCACAATAAAGACCCTTCCTGAATTATTTTTGACATTAATAATTTCCTGAAAAATGTTGTTTATTTCCCCAAAATATACCACATCAACGCAGTTTTTCGACGCTTGCTGTACGCTTAAGCAATGACATCTCAACGCTTGCTTGTATAAAGATGCTTACAGGCTATACTCACGCTATTGATTTACTATGAAGATGGGGGCATCTTACATGCATTTTTTACAGAGACTGATTTTCTTAATTGTATTATGTGTTTTTGCCGTGCCATTGATTGTCACAGCGCAAGCACCATCACGTTCTGAAACGCAGCAACTTGTCTTAGATGATATGAGCCAGCGCACAGGACAAACACTGACGATTAATTCAATGAGCTATCAGCAGTGGTTCTACGGGAGTTATGATTATCTGCATGGTTTAGGCTGTCCATTAGCACCTGCAACAGCACCAACTGGCGGACAATGGCAACGATTCGAGTTTACCTATTCCGGTTTTGTCTACATTTACATGGTTTCAGAAAATCTGCAATCACTGATTCTATGTAATGAGCCGGAAGCTCCAACATCTATACCTCCAACAGCAACATTGATTCCGACCCTGACACCCTTTGTCCCGACTACGACAGGCGGTGGTCAATCGGGGGGTGGTACAGTAGAACCCTTTGCAGGATGTAACCTCCCGCGTCGATTGGTCACAGGACAAAATGGTCGTGTGACACCGGGTGATCCTAACTGGATACACAGTGAGCCAGATCGTACATCAACGAAAGTAGGAGAAATTCCTGGCGGAGAAACATTCACGATCATCGGTGAACCGACCTGTGATAGAGCATCCGGCATGGTTTACTGGCGCGTTGATTATAACGGGATTACGGGTTGGACATCGGAAGGACTAAATGGCGAGTACTGGCTCGAACCCGCCGCACAAGGATTTAGTCCAGAGAATGTTGCTGCTGCAAATGTGAATATCTGGATTAATGATTTCCCGGACGATGCTAATATTTTGATTGACATCAGTCCTGCTGGAGACCGGATTGTGTATGGCTGGAATAGTGATGTGCGGGTCACAAATATTGATGGAACAGTGATAAGTGCTTTTGTGGCGGATGGTCAGGTGATGCTCGTTGGATTTACCGCATCCGGTAGTGCCTATTATGGAACAGATACCGGACAGGTTACTTATATTTCTGACATTGTTTTGCAAATTGGCGCGGAATTCCGGCATGATAGTGCTATCCGTGATATTGTCATTACAAACGATGAACGATTGATTGTTGTGGCAGAGGAAGATGGTACAGTTACGTTCTGGGAGACAGGCGATAACGTCCTCCCGCTTCGTACCATTCAATTTGAAGCAAGCATTGGTAGCCTCGAATTCAGTGACGATAACACAATTCTGTTTATCAGGGATGTTGACGACTATCTTATTCTGACACTGGTGACACAATAACACAATTTGCCTTATCCCTGTTGATATTCTTCGGGAATAAGGCGATCCTCTTTTTGTCCAATTCGAGCATGTTTGTTATCTTTAGCCCCATATATCAAAAAGTTTATAAGGATACTTAATGGTTGATTCATCGCGCTATGGAGCATCGGATTTAGTTGGATTTGCAAGCTCACTATTTGTGCAGGTTGGATTATCAGCAGAGCGTGCGACAACACTTGCTGAAATTCTGGTCGAAGCGGATTTGATAGGGCATACCACACATGGCTTAAAGTTGCTTGCACCTTATCTGACTGAACTGGAATCGGGGAAAATGGCTAAAGATGGCAATCCGGTTGTGGTTTCAGATAACGGGGCAACATTGACATGGGATGGGCAATATTTACCGGGGGTCTGTCTTGTCGTTGAAGCGATGGAAATAGCATTTGAGCGAATTAAGCAACATCCGGTCATGACGATTGCGATTCGTGATAGTCATCATATTGCCTGTCTTGCGGCTTTCATGAAACGGGCGACAGATAAAGGGTTATTCATGTTACTCGCTGCCTCTGACCCTAATACAGGGAGTGTCGCACCTTTCGGAGGTCTTGAAGGCTTATATTCACCGAATCCACTCGCGGCAGGGATTCCAACAAAAGGTACTCCAATTATCATTGACATCAGCATGTCGAATACGGCGAATGGCTATATTTCTCAATATCAGCAAGCAGGAAAACCGATGCCGGGCAAATGGTTGCTTGATAATAAAGGTAATCCGACAGATGACCCCGGTGTCTTTTCAACTGAACCTCCCGGAACAATTTTGCCCGTTGGCGGCATAGATTTAGGGTATAAAGGCTTTGCACTTGGCTTGTTAATCGAAGCGCTCACATCTGCGCTGGCAGGAAATGGACGCTCAAATCCACCGGGGCGCTGGGGTTCATCGGTATTTTTACAGGTAATTGACCCCGAAAAAATGGGTGGATTGGATAATTTCACCCGTGAAATGCAATGGCTCGTGGACGCATCGCATCAAAATAAAACCCGTCCGGGTAATCCACCTGTGCGTCTCCCCGGTGAGCGAGGATTGAAATTGCGTGCCGAACAATTAGAGAACGGCGTTGAACTGTATCCTGCGATACCTCCCGCACTGCAATCTCTGGCAGATAAATATGGTATTGCGATGCCGGAAACAATTTAAAATAACAGGGATGATGCCGGTGCGAAAAAGTGACGTTTCTACATTTCAGGATTGTCTGTAGACAGATTTAACGACAATCATCCCTGGTGTTACCAATCGGGCGCAACAGTGCTGACACCCCTACAAATGCTATACAGCGACTATTTGCTGATGTTTCGCCATGACTTCGGCGATTGTGCCTGCCATATAGAAGTGCTGTTCGGGGATATGGTCTAATTCGCCATCGAGTATCATACGGAATCCGCGCACTGTCTCGTTAACCGGAACATAGACACCATCTTTCCCGGTGTATTGTTTTGCGACATACATCGGTTGTGTCAGGAAATATTCGATTTTACGGGCGCGGGATACCAGCATTTTATCGTGATGGTCGAGTTCTTCGATGCCAAGTAGCGCAATCATATCAAAGAGATCACGGTAGCGTTGTAAAACAGCTTTAACATCGCGTGCAGTCCGGTAATGGTCAACGCCGACAACCGATTGCGTTAGAATTTTGCTATTGCTATCGAGCGGGTCAATCGCGGGGAAAATCGCCCGTTCAAATAATTGACGACTGAGTGCAATCGAGCCATCCAGATGCCCGAAAACAGCTACCGGAGCAGGGTCTGTATAATCATCTGCGGGGATGAAAACAGCCTGTAACGATGTGATGCTACCGCGATTATTCGATGAGATACGTTCTTGAAACAAACCCATTTCATCTTCAAGTGTCGGTTGATACCCAACTGCCGAGGGCATTCTCCCCAGTAAAGCTGAAACCTCTGCACCTGCTAACGAATAGCGGAATACGTTATCCACGAAAAGCAAAACATCTTTGCCTGTATCACGGAAATGTTCGGCAATCGTCACGCCGGAATAAGCAACTCTCAGTCGAACGCCCGGCGGCTCATTCATTTGACCGAAAATCATCGAGACTTTATCGAGAACGCCAGCACTTGCCATATCTTCGATTTGCTCTGTGCCTTCACGGGTACGCTCTCCGACACCAACAAAAACGGATAAACCATCATGTGCCATCGCTACCGAGTTTATCAATTCACGGATGATGACTGTTTTGCCTGTACTCGCGCCACCGAAAATCCCCATTTTGCCGCCCTTACGAATCGGAGTCAGCAGGTCAATAGCTTTAATACCTGTTTCCAGCATTTCGATATTCGTGCGCTGTCCGGTAAAGGGAACAGTGTCACGGTGAATGCTCAGGCGGGGAACATTAGCCCCGATTGGTTCTTTCTTGTCGATAGGTTCACCGAGTACATTGAAAACCCGCCCGAGTGATGCTTCACCAACTGGAACGGTAATCGGGCTTCCGGTGGGGTAGACTTCATCACCACGTTTGAGACCATCGGTTGCACCCATCGCAATTGCCCGGATTGAACGATTCCCGATATGGATTTGCACTTCTAAAATCAGGTCGCCATCGTCACGCGGAATACGTAAAGCATCGAAAATAGCGGGAACTTTGCCATGCGGAAACTCAACGTCGATTACCGCGCCTAAAATTTGAGTGATTGTGCCAGGATGTGTCATGATTTCTTGACTCCTCTCAGGATGGACTGTTTCGAATGCGCCCCGTTGAGCATCAATCCGTTCACAGTCGATTTGGTTTAAGCGTGCTTTCACCCGTCCGAGTTGTGCTTGCAAATAGTCGATTTCATCCTGTAACGCAGTCGATTTTTGCGAAAGTAACTGTTCTGCATCGTCAACACTGAAACTATCTGCGAGCATTTGCTTGATTTCATCCAGTGATAAGCCCAGTTCCTTCAAATCGGTAATGCGATTGATTCGTTGAATCTGGTCGCGCATGTAATAGCGATACCCGGTGAACTTATCCACATAATCCGGTTTTAGCAGGTCAATTTCATCGTAGTAGCGCAAGGCAGAAACAGAGACATTAACCTGTTGTGCGAATTGTCCGATGCGATACATGAGCCCCTCCGGTGAAAGCATTTGCCCCGAGTGTAAAGTCTCAAGTTACTTGAGAGTCAAGCAATTATTGTTAAATTGTGACATTTTTCACAATTATCTCATATTTACATGAAAATGTAAAATATGATGCTCTAAAAATCATCTTTTGAGCTTGATAGAAGAACATTACCTCTCCACATGTTTTAGAGGCACATTGAGTGATGATTACAAGCATTTTGCAGCAATTTTAAAATTCCCTCTTGAGGTTCACGTAACGTCACCCCTTAGCATGGCAATAACGATAAAAATAAGAGAGGCAAATCACAATGACTCAGCAACAAAGTATTCTCATCACAGGTGGTACAGGTAAAACAGGGCGACGTATTGTCGAACGCTTACAGGCACACAATGTTTCCGTTCGGATCGGGTCACGCTCAGCAAATCCGGCTTTTAACTGGGAGGACGAGTCTACCTGGTCAGATGCACTGGATGGGATGGATGCTGTCTACATTGCTTATCAACCGGATTTAGCGATTCCAGGTGCAGTTGATGTAATTCAGAAATTTGTCGATTTAGCAGTGAAAAGCGGTGTGCAACGTCTGGTGTTGCTATCAGGACGCGGCGAAGAAGAAGCAGAACGCTGTGAAAAAATCGTTCAACAATCCGGTGTTGAATGGACAATTTTACGGGCAAGTTTCTTCTCCCAGAATTTCAGTGAAGGTTTTTTTATGGAGTCGATCCTGGCAGGGGAAGTGATTTTGCCTGTTGACGATGTTAAAGAGCCATTCATTGATGTCGATGATATTGCTGATGTTGCAGTTGTCGCTCTCACGGAAGACGGTCACGCTGGCAAACTCTATGAACTGACCGGGGCACGCCTCATGACATTTGCAGAGGCAACAGCAGAAATCGCAGAAGCTACCGGACGGGAAATCAATTATATTCAAGTTCCGGCAGAAGCCTACAAACAGGGGATGCGCGATGCTGGAATGCCGGAAGAAATAATCTGGTTAGCTGATTATCTTTTCACTACAGTTTTGGACGGACGTAATGAAAGCACCTGCGATGGCGTTCAACAGGCGCTAGGTCGCGAACCCCGCGATTTTTCTGATTATGCGCGTGATGTTGCCGCAACAGGTATCTGGAATCCGCAGGAGACAGTTTCATGACGAATATAAGTCGCACAGCCTTAAAAACTGTGCTCATCATTCTCGCTGTGTATGCCATTTTCATGGCAATCGACTTTGGCTTCGGAGGATTTACTACACTCGGTTGGCAAGGTACAACGGATTTTCTGAGCATTTCAAACGAAGCACGTTATGGTGTGCAGGATAGCCATTTCAGATTCTTCAGCGGTGTACTGGCGATGATGGGAGTGGCTATCTTCGTCGCTGTGAGCAATCTCAAGAAATATCAGCAAGTACTGAATTTTCTATTTGCGCTGATTTTTGTCGGTGGACTGACGCGTTTTACATCCGGTAATTTTGTTGTGTTATTCAGCGCTGAAATTCTGATTTCTCTGCTCGCGGAAACTCTCCTCGTGCTTATTCTCTATTTCTGGTTAGCACGGGAAGTCAATCTCACATAAACAAGAATTATAGAGAGCATCATAGCTGCTCTCTAACCTATTTTACTGTTTTGCTGCTTCCAGAATACGTTCGACTATTCGCTGATTAGACCGTTGTTGAAGGGCGTTAATTCCCCGCTGGCGCATACTTTCGCGTAGTGCTGTATCCTGTACCAGCATCTCAATATGCTGTGCAATCGACGATACATCAACATATTCACCCAGGCCGAGATTAATTACCCCATAGACACTCGATGCATGTGTGTGTCGTAATTCTCGCGAGTTCTGACAAAGCACCATTGTTGGAATACCCAATGCCATCATCTCCGTAACTGTTCTACCACCACTTGTCAGTGCTAAATCTGCATTACGGGCAAGTTCTGCCATATTTGCAACAGACTTCATAATCTGACCATTGAGCTTGAAATCATACAAGCTAAAACTATCATGTTGATAACCGGGTCCCAACACAACAATCACATTACCTTTGAATCGTATTTCTTCTAATGCCTGTAATGCTTTCAAAGTCAAATTTTTAGGGTCAGAGCCACCAAATGTAATTAGAATATTCTCAACTTGAGGGTTCATATTTTCTTTAGGCGTGATAATCTCGAAATACGGAGAGAGAATAGAATTTTCGACTCCGTACCAGTGATTTTGTTTAGGATATAAGTCGCTATACAGGTCGTTGATGACAATATCCGCAAGATGAGCCCCTGTGCCGAGATCTTCAAGTGTTACCAGAAATAACGGGGTTTGCCGGATATTTTGGATGTAATCGCCATCTGTATCCAAAATATCAAGTAGTAAAATATCCGGTTGCATATCCTCAACCAGTGATTGGAATTCATCTTCACTGTTCAAAAGATGAATATTATAGGGGTGTTTTTGCAAAAAGTTTGCCCCTAAAGCATAGCTATCATCCGAGCGTGTTGCAAGAACAAGTTCATGGGATGATAATTCTTGCGCGAGTGCGATTGCCCGGTAAACGTGACCCATACCCAGATTGACACCCGCATCAGCACGTATCAATACTTTCAGGCGACTCATCTGAAATTCTGCGACTGCCCAATCGCTATAATCATCAATATCCAAACCCTCTTTTCTGTCAATGATAACGAGGTCAATTGGGGGATTAATGCGCGTCTTTGTTTCCAGAACGGTTTTGATATGTGTCCCGAATAGCCCTCCGGTTTCTGCATAAGTTGATGGCAACCACTGGCGATTTACCCGTGCTTTATAAAGCGGTTGAGGTTGTCCCTGTTCATCGACTGTCCAGCGTAAATGACGGTCATCATAAACTGAAATCACAGAACTTGCTCCGGCTTCCAGTTTTTCGACCCCCTGAATAATGGTTTGTGTGCTGATAAAAGGACTGGTCGGCTGTACGGTTAAGATAATATCATCCGGTGATGCACCCTGTTCAAGCAACCACTCCAGCATCCCGACAGTTACTTCATCGAGGTTTGCTTTATCAGATGACAGCTCTGCTGAACGATGATGAATCATGGCATACGGTTCACTAACATGAGCAATCGCACTATCATCGGTACTCACAATCAAATGATTTTTGTCTAATATTCGCGACATTGTTTGCAGAGAATGCACTATGAGCGGCAATCCGCCGAGCAAGCGCAGGTTCTTGCGGGGAATACCTTTCGAACCACCCCGTGCTGGTATCATGAGCCAGATGTTTGATGTAAAATGTTGATTCAAATCATATTCGAGCATGGAGTTTTTATGTCCAATCTTTATCACTTATTGGAGATTGAGGAAAATAATCGCTTATGGCAAACGGAAATTGATAATTTACACCTATGGGCAGCAATCCGAACAACAGTTTTATCGACTTATCTCTATCGCAAATTTCATCATACTAAGCCCCATAGTAGAAACACAGGCATAAAATCACTGCTCAGCCCTTCAAAATGGGGAAACTATGCGACTTTTTTGCGCTTTTTACTATCCTCTGAAAAATATAATGCGCTGATATTCAAAGATATTAACACGAAAATCGGGGACAAAGACCGCATTTTCGGGGAATATATCCGGCAATTAGATAATTCCCTGATTTTTGAAACCAACTTCACCAATCACAAGGTCAATGATGCATATACCGAAGATATGTTACGGGCATGGATATTGCTTCACAGCAGACTTCGTTCATTTCCTGAGGTACAGAAACAGGAGATAGACAAATTTGCATCAAGGGTAGCAAGTCTATTTGATATGCCCGATATACAAGCAGAATTAGCCATGCGTATCCGACGATTTCTAGGGTCGTATCCTTCATTTTATAAATTTGTGAAAAATCGACTATTGCCGCGCATGGATTCCAGAATCGCTTTTGTTCATGCGGCATCATATAGCAATCATTATGCGCTCATAGCAAGAGTGCTTCATGATGCAGAAGTCAAAGTAATTGAAATTCAGCACGGAACAATCCATAATGAACATTATGCTTATCAGTTGCCGGAATCTTGCAAAGAATCAAACCACCCCTGCCATGTCTATTTGCCTGATGTCATGCTGACCTTTGGTGAGTACTGGAATAGTGTTGCGGCAGTCCCTTATCCCTGTGTAACAATTGGCTATCCTTATTTGAGTCAGATTGTCGAGCAAGCAACACAGAAATTCCCGGAAACAACAACAAAATTTCTGGTGGTCTCACAGGGTATTGTGACTGAAAAAATGGTCGCTCTCACCCATCAACTTGCTGAAAAATATCCTGCCGAAAATATCATCTTCAAATTACATCCTTCGGAGATAAATTTTAAAGAACGCTATGAGTCTCTCAATTCGATTAAAAATGTCAGGGTTATCGGTCAGGGGAATGTGTATGAGTTGATTGCACAGTGTGAGATTGTTGTTGGCTATAGTTCGACTGTGCTGTATGAAGCACTTGCATTCCCCGAAAAACGCATTTTTATCGAGGAAAACGATTCTGTGGATGCTCCGATTGGCACATATTTCACCGATGCTGATGACCTGCTGAAAAAATTAAGTAATGAAAATGCGGGTTATTCAGATATTACGCCTGACATGTTCTGGTCGAAGAATTGGGAAGAAAACCTATCAGCTTTCCTTGCGTCGCAACCAGTTTAAGCTCCAGGGCATGGGGTGGATACGTTGTGCATACCACCAGATAGCAAGAAATAATATCAGGTAGGAAAGCAATGTTGCCTGTGCCGCACCGATTGCCCCATTCTGGCTAATGAGTACGTAGTTTCCGATTAAGTTGATGACGGCAGCTATACTGGATGCGATTCCTAAAAAGCTGGTTTTTCCGACATAAACAAGGTAAGGAAAAACCATTGTGTACATGGCGCGAATAGCATAGCCGAGTGCAACCCACAGTACATAGGTAGTTGCATCACTGTAAGTATCAGCAATTGCGAACTTAATCAAAAAGATAGATGCCAGAGTTGTCAGAAAAGCAAATAGAACAACGCTAATGTTATATCCATAGGTAAACAGAACAATGCGTTGCTTGCGTTGCTCCGTGATAGATGAGAGCTGTTCGTATATCCAGGGACCCCAGACAAGGTTAAAAGAATCTGTAACCAGCAACAATACCATCCCGAATTGATAGCCAACACTGTAAATTCCCACAGCGTCAATGCCTATCATGTTCTCAATGAATAGACGGTCGCTCATGGTAATGATGACACTGGAAACAGCATGGGGAACAAGCGGCAGCGAAATTACTAGAATCTCACGGATAACATTTTTATCAAGATGAAAGGCGACGTATCCATTACGCCATAGATGAAAAACACCAAAAATTCCGAAAATAATACTGGCAATCACTGTTCCGAGTGCCTGTCCCTGCCAGCCATAGTTATAGAGCACCACAAGAGCAATAGTAATGCCGAAAATGCTCAGGGTATGTGTCAGTTGAAACAGGCTATAAGCAAAGGCACGCTTGTCATTTCTGAGGACAGTCAAATCCAGTCCGAGTAAGACATTTGCCCCTGCATAAATAACGACAAGATACAACCAGCCAGCAGTGAAATTATTCCATTGATCAAAAACAAGGACATAAGCAAATATCAATAGCAATCCCAGAATGATGTTTGCTATCAGTACAATTAAGACATTGGATGTAATTTGTGCGAGTTCATCACGGGTTTTATTAAAAAAATTGCGGGTGATATTATTCTGCATATTCATCCCGATAACCGGAACAGAAAATACCAGCATCACCTGATAAATTGACCAGATACCATATTCTTCCGGTGTCAGGTAGTAGGTGATAACTGGCAATAACAACAATGGTAGTAACTTCTTCAAAATATTCGCTGAGAAGTATATACCAAAGTTGATAAGTTGTTTCCGGTTACTATTGAATAGCGTCAGTAATTTCATGTTAATTAGAAGGATTCTAGGAAACCCTTCATAACCTGATATTTACCCTGCATTGTTTGTGTCACCTGTTCAAAATCGCTGAAATTTGTATCGCGATAATGTTGAACAATTTCTCCAATTATCTCAATGAGATTGTCATCTGTTGCAAAAACATCGCGTGTACCTAATGTGCGGGTTTGTCCGATGCCGCGCCCATCTTCTTGAATCAGTACTGAGGGTTTACGATAGCTAAGGAAGTTAATATGGGCATGGACTCGATACCCGATATGCAAATCACAATCTTTATAGAATTTGAGGTTATCAGTTGAGTACGCGGCATTGATAACATTGTAACCACGCATTTTCCCATAAGCTGCCAGTGCAAGATTCAAAGCAGAGGGAATCGGGCGAGTATAGCGATCAAAAAACATGCCACGATGAAACACCAGATGTAATTTTGCACCGGAAAACCATTTTTTCGCGGCATCAAGCAACTGGAATGCGCCTCTAAAATGTTCATTTTTAGCAGGTGTCGTGATGACTACATTTTCCAGTTTATCAGGGACGATAAAATCTTGTTCAACCATTGGAAGATAATACCAGGCAGCACATCCGGTAATTAGAACATTTTCAACCCCGGCTGATTTGACAATTTGCTCTGTAATGACGTCACGAACACTCGAATTTGGAATGCGACTATGGATTTCTTGAATTGTCTCACGGGATTTTGATGTGAATTCAAATTTTTCAGGTTCATGTGCAGGTGTACCTGACCACCCCACTGCCAATGGAATTATAGGGACTTTGATACGCTCCAAATTTTCAACAAGGGGATAAATATGCGGGTGAAAGTTGTTGGCATAACCGGGGCCGCCACAGATAAATAAGGCATCGGATCTATTGATAGCATCCAGATGTTCATCGACAGGTAGCCAGCGTGGTAAAACAAGGAAATCCTCTGTTTTCCGGTGTGTTTTGATGAGATCATATGCCCGCTCAAAAATCAAAAAATCTCCGGCGTTTTTCTTAGAGCCATTCAGTAATGTATACATTGTCACTCTCTATTAGCTGGTTTCAATATCTTGTTCTAAAATCAGGGCATCGGCTTCCAGATCGTGTTTTAATGTTTTGCCTAAAACATGGTCAGCATCAGCCGGAGAAACCCCTGTTCCCGGGCGCTTATAATCCAGATGGTCTTCAGTCAGGACTGTTCCGGCAGATAGTGCTGTCGCCGCAACGATACTGCGCCGGGCGTATTCGCGTGCAGCCTGTTCTGTTTCTGTAATCTCGGATACCCCCTGTAGCATGTAGAAGGCATCGCGGCAGTTTTTCACCAGACGTTCCAGACCGCCTTGATCCACCGCATGATAGTGGTCATCTTCTTCGAGATACTTATTCAGGGTATAGTGTTTTTCAATGACCCGTGCGCCGAGTCCAACACTCAACGGACAGGTGATTTCAGAGTCCTGTGGTTGTGTATGGTCAGAATAGCCGTAAACAACATCGGGGAATGTTTCTTTGAGCATCTGAATCCGGCTCAAATTGGCATCGGCTATTGCAGTGGGATAGCTCAGTGAACAGTGAAGCAACCCTACCGGAACCCCATCCAATAATTCGAGTGTGCGACGGATTTCATCAAATGTCGATGCCCCTGTTGATAGTAAAATAGGCTTGTTGAATTGTTTGATATGTTTCAACATCGGGAAATGTGTAATATCAGCTGAGGCAATTTTGAAGGCAGGCATCCCTAAGTCATTGAGTAAGCTGGCAGCATTCTCGTCAAAGGGTGTCGAGAGGAACATAATCCCGACTTCTTCTGCATAGCGGAATAATTCAGCATAATCATCATCCCCGAGACGTGAGCGACTGGCAAAAATATCATACTGAGTCAAACCTGATTCGCTATCCCAGTAAGTAGGCGCCCAGCGAGCTGCTAATTTACCTGCGGTGTAGGTCTGGAATTTGATAGCATCTGCCCCTGCGATGCGTGCTTGCAGGATATATTGTTTTGCCAGTTCAACACTGTTAAAGTGATGTACACCTGCTTCTGCGATAATAAAAGGAGGATGATTTTCCCCGACGGTGGTAGCCTCTATAATGATTTCCTGCATCAATTGCCCGTTCTTTGGTTTCTAGTAAAGATTCTCGCGTATTGTATCACTATGATATGGCGTACAACCATAAGAAAATCCACCCCGGGAAAACCAGGCTATAAAGAGTCACGTGACCCCGTAACAGGAATAGGCTCAATCGGATACTGAATTTCAGTGATGATCTTATTGTCGTATGGATTTTCCGGTAATTGTAGCAAGCGTTCGCGTGACATCCCTGTCAAACGATAACCATTATTCTCTGCCCAGCGCATAATCCCTGCATAACCGACGAAAATATTTTCCAGCGTGCCATGTACGATTGTCGTTGCCATCATTTCCGCGCCGGGTAATTCACTTTCTTCCAGTATCAACCCATCGGAGAGGGTGATTGCGCCTTCATGTGTTTTTTCCAGCAGAACGCCCATCTCTAAATCCAGATTGGTTTCAACAAAGTCATCATCATGGCACACACAATAGAAGAATCCATTACGCAATTTTCGCGGGAGTTGCCTGTGCATTTGACCAAAAATTTGCAAGCTGGCTTCATATGTCTCCACCACACGCCGAACACCCAGAACTGAATAGGTCGGGATATTTTTGACGACCACACTGGCTTCTGTATTGGCTTCTTCATCGCGGATAATCTGCAAGCGGGTTTCGATTTTACGGATACGGCGCATTTCCTCCAGCAATTGATTTTCGATTTCTGCTTTTTTCATCATCAACATCCCCTGTAATTCATCAACAGAGACATCACTTTCCAGAGTGCGTTGAATCTGTTCGAGGGATAAGCCTAAATCTTTGAGTGCTAAGATGCGATTCAGCGATGCAAGCTGTCCGGCGGTATAGAAACGGTATCCCGATGACGAATCTGTATGATCGGGCTTGAGCAGACCAATTTCATCATAATAACGCAGCAAACGCTTTGAAACCTGAGCTAAACGGGCAAATTCTCCAACTGTAAACATGATTCCACCTCTCTATGTTTTATACAGTATAAACGTTCACGCTACGTCAAGCTCAAGCCCCGGATAATATATTGCAAATTTTATCCAACATCCCGCTATATGTAGTATATTTAACGGTGGATTGGAGACATACATAGGATAATCACTGTGATTGGACAGCTTATCGCGGAACGTTACCGGATTGATGCTCAAATCGGTGTTGGAGGCATGGGAATAGTGTACAAAGGGTTTGATACCTCGACCCGTGATGTGGTTGCTATCAAACACCTGAAACCCGGGCTTGCAACACCGACTCTGTTAGAGCGTTTTAAGCGTGAAGGCGAGTCTTTGCGCGAACTCAATCATCCGAATATTGTCAAAATGCTGGAAGCAGTCACATACGCCGAACAACATTTTCTGGTGATTGAATATCTGGCAGGTGGTGATTTAGCGCAACTCATGCAAAAAGGGGAAATACTGGCGATAGAGACCGTTCTCAAATATGCGATTGATATTGCCGATGCCCTGACCCGTGCCCATCATCTGAACATCATCCACCGTGACTTAAAGCCCGCAAATGTCCTGATTGCAGCCGATGGCACACCCCGTCTGGCAGATTTTGGTATCGCTCATCTGGGGTCAAAAGAGCGTGTTACCGACAGAAGTGCTCTTGTTGGAACAATGGACTATCTCGCACCGGAAACCTTCGCTGGCAACCCTATAGATAATCGCTCCGATATCTGGTCATTCGGCATTTTGCTCTTTGAAATGCTAACCGGAAAACGTCCTTTTACCGGTAAATCTGCCTCGGATATTATCATGGGAATCATGAATCAGGATGTCCCTGACATAGAAGAGCGTCGCCCGGATGTGCCTGTTGCGCTGGCGGATGTGGTCTACCGGATGCTCCACAAAAACCCTGTCCAACGGATTCCCTCGGTGCGTTTTGTCGGCGCGGAACTGGAAGTTATATTGCGCGGAGACCATGCCACCCCGGTTACACCGCACCGTTTCGCGACACCTGTCCCGATAAATCTAACGCCGACTTTGCATAATCTACCGATGAATCTGACTAAATTTATCGGACGAAAGACTGAAATCACAGATATTTCACAGCTTTTAGGGGAAGATAATGTCCGCCTCGTGACACTTGTTGCACAGGGGGGTATGGGGAAATCACGTCTTGCGGTAGAAGTTGCCAGACAAAATATAGAAACCTTTGCCGATGGGGTCTATCTGGTAGAACTTGCGCCACTGAATGACCCTGAATCTATTGTTCAGGCGATCATTGATGCGATCCGTTGCCCTTTTTTACCTGATAAAAATCGGACTCGCTTGCAACAACTGGTCGATTATCTCGATGATAAACACATGCTGCTGCTTCTCGACAACTATGAGCATCTTTTAGACGGCGCGAGTATCGTTACAGATATACTGAATGCGACATCACAAACAAAGATTTTAGTGACCTCGCGTCAGCGTTTACATGAGTCGAACGAGCATCCTGTTGAACTCAAAGCGATGTCTTATCCGGCATGGGAAACCCTTGAAGATGCGATGGCTTATGATGCTTCCCAATTATTTGTGCAATCGGCAAGGCGTATTCAAGCTGACTTTGAACTGACATCTGATAACCTCGGCTATATCACACGTATCTGTCAGGTTGTGCAGGGTTTGCCACTGGGGATTGTGCTGGCGGCAAGCTGGCTACAGATGTTATCTCCTGCGGAAATCGTGACCGAGATGAAGAAAGATTTTGATTTTCTGGAAAGTGACTTTGTTGATTTGCCGGAACGTCAACGCAGTATGCGCCAGGTTTTTGACTATTCATGGCAATTGATGACAGAAAAAGAACAGGAAATCCTGATAGCACTCTCTGTTTTTCGTGGTGGATTCGCCCGTGATGCAGCAACAGCAGTTTGTCAGGCAAGCCTGCGGGATTTAATGGGCTTGATGAATAAATCGCTCATTCAACGGGATACAGAAAGCGGTCGTTACAGCATTCATGAATTATTGCGTCAGTATGCGGCTGAAAAGTTACAGCAATCGACACGGGAAACAGTCATTCAAGAGACTCACAAAGTGTATTTCGCAAAATGGATGCAAACCCGTGAAGGCGAACTCACCTTTAAACGTCAACAAGCAGCATTAGATGACATCGAAATTGACTTCGGGAATGTACGTGTTGCCTGGGAGCGCTCGATTCAGCAACAAGATTATGAAAACCTGAATTTGATGCTTGAAGCGCTGCATCTATTCACCGAGATGCGTATCCGTCATAAAGAAGGTTATAAAATGCTCGGGGATGCGATTAAAGTGACCCCGGAATCCGAAACCTTGTACTATCGTGCACTTATCCGTCAGGCACGATTAAGTCAACAGGGTAGTATCGGTAGTCTGGAAGACCGCCGTCCGAAATTAGAAAAAGCACAGCAACTGGCTGAGGCAAACAACGATACCGGTGAGCAGGCATTCGGGTTATTTGTCGATGCAACCTCACGACAGGAAACATATGCTGGCTATGAGATGCACAGACGGGTATTTGAGTTAATGCCGGAGGACAACTTTTACCGTAGCCATGTCATGGTATGGCTGTCGATTGAACAACATGGCGATTTGAATTTTGAAGAACGGATTCAACTGGTTAAAGATGCGATTGAATTACAACGCGCACGCGGGGATGTCAACGAATTAGCGTGGACATATAGCAACTTAATCGGACGCTTAATCGAGGCGGGGCGACTTGCTGAAGCCGATCAATATACTGATGATGCTCTAAATTTTTGTCGCCTGATTCGCCACCCCCATGCCGAGAGTTTGACGCTGCTCCAGTTGAGTACAATCCCCCTGGCTGCTGGAGAACTTGAAAAAGTGATTGAGATAGCAAATCGCAGCTATCAACTCGCTGTCCAGGGAAATAGTTCAATTATCAAAATGTGGAGCATCGCCATTAAACTTGACGCACAAATTCATCTCAATGTATCAATCACAGAAACCGTGACACTCTTTTATGAAATACTGAATGAAGCCAAAAAGAATCATGATTATGCACAAACATTTATCGAAAATAGTATTACAGGTCTGTGTATTTATTTAGTTGAAGGCAAGCATGCACAGTTGCGGCAGTTATGGCATAGTTCAAGTTTTCCTTCATATTTTCTGGCAAAGTTACGTTTATTAGCTGTAGAACTCGTGCATCACTATCGCCTGTCGGAAGATGATTTTGCCCCGGTCATTATCGGTCATCTATCAAAATATGGAGATGATACTGTTGGATGGTTGCATCGCTGGCAACTGTACCAGGATGCCGTTTCAGCTTTGCAGTTACGCATAGATGAAACAACCTACAGGGAAGCCTATCAACACGGACAATCCTTGAGTCTTGAGGAGATGCTGGAAACTTTGAAAGAGCAAACAGGACACCCGGATTATCAATAGGGAATATGGCTGCATTTACCACATAAAAACTTTGAGATAAAAGCTGTCTAACCGGGATAGGTCGTCGCTTATCCAATATTTGCTATCTGTAGTATATTTAACAATATATTGTCATGATAGAGGGGTATCAGTGTGATTGGACAGGTCATAGCAGAACGTTACCGGATTGATGCTGAAATCGGTGCCGGTGGTATGGGAACTGTATACAAAGGATTTGATACCTCGACTCAGGATATTGTCGCTATCAAACACCTGAAATCAGAACTGGCAACACCGGATTTACTGGAACGTTTCAAACGTGAGGGCGAGTCATTACGTGACCTGAATCATCCCAATATTGTAAAAATGTTCGCGTCAATTACTGAGAATGAACAGCATTTTCTGGTGATTGAATATTTACCCGGCGGTGATTTACGTCAATTGTTGCAACAGGGCGACACCCTGCAAATCGAGACGATTCTCAAGTATGCGATTGATATTGCCGATGCGCTAACCCGCGCCCATCACCTGAACATAATCCACCGTGACTTAAAACCCGCAAATGTTCTGATTGCAGCCGATGGCACACCCCGTCTGGCTGATTTCGGGATTGCTCATTTTGAAACAAAGCAACGGGTTACGGCAACCAATGCGATTGTCGGCACAATAGACTATATTGCACCCGAAGCACTCGCGGGTGAGACAATCGACAATCGTTCGGATGTATGGTCATGCGGAATTATGCTCTTTGAAATGTTGACAGGAAAGCGTCCTTTTACGGGCACAACAGTCACACAAACCATCATGGCAATCATGACTGAGACAGTTCCCGATATAGAAGAATTACGCCCCGATATACCCCTTGCTCTGGCAGATTTAATCTACCGGATGCTGGAAAAAGACCCCTTACAACGCATCCCCTCTGTGCGCTATGTTGGCGCAGAACTGGAAAGTATCTTACACGGGAATAAATCTACACCTGTTACCCCGCATCGTTTTGTGACCCCGACGCCTGTGGCTGCAACACCGATTTTGCATAATTTACCGATGAATCTGACGAATTTTGTCGGACGCAAGCATGAAATCGCAGATGTATCCCGACTCCTGAAAGAAGAAAAAACACGCCTTGTGACGATTGTCGCGCAGGGGGGCACAGGCAAATCGCGTCTTGCACTGGAAGTTGCACGGCAGAACCTTGATACGTTTACAGATGGAGTATATTTCGTCGAACTTGCGCCATTGAGTGAACCCGAATCAATCATACAGGCAATGATAGATGCGACCCGTTGTCCCTTTGTGCCGGATGAAAAACGCAGTCGCCTACAACAATTAGTCGAATATCTTGGCGATAAACACATGTTGCTTGTGTTGGACAATTATGAGCACTTAATGGGTGGCGCACATTTTGTTACAGATATTCTCAATGCAACGGGCAAAATCCACATTCTGGTGACATCGCGGCAACGACTACGCCAATCCAATGAGCGTTTGATAGAACTCAAAGCCATGTCTTATCCTGATAGGCTGACACCGGAAGATGCTCTGGAATATGATGCTTTTCAATTATTCATGCAATCTGCACGGCGTATTCAAGCTGATTTTGAACTGACACAGGCAAACCTTGAAAACATCACCCGGATTTGTCAGGGGGTACAGGGTTTGCCTTTAGGGATTGTGCTGGCGGCAAGCTGGTTACACATGCTCTCAACAGAAGAAATTGTCGCCGAGATGAAAAAAGATTTCGACTTTTTGGAAAGTGACCTCGATGATTTACCTGAACGTCAGCGCAGTATGCGACAGGTCTTTGAGTATTCATGGCAATTAATGACTGAAAAAGAGCAGCAAGTCCTGATGGCATTATCCGTTTTTCGCGGCGGATTCACCCGTGATGCAGCATCGGAAGTTTGCCAGGCGGGATTGCGTGATTTGATGGGTTTGATGAATAAGTCGCTGATTCAACGGGATACAGAGAGTGGACGCTATAGCATTCACGAACTCTTGCGCCAGTATGCAGCCGAACATCTGCAACAATCAGGACGTGCAGACGCGATACAGGATGCCCATAAAGTCTTTTTCGCTAAGTGGATGAAAGCCCGTGAGGGTGAAATTACTTATAAACGCCAGCTTGCTGCTCTGGATGATATTGAAACTGACTTCGAGAATGTGCGTGTTGCATGGGAACATTCTGTTCAGCAAAAAGACTATGAAAGTCTCGATTTAATTCTGGAGGCACTTCACTTCTTTACTGAAATGAGTGTCCGTCATGATGAAGGCTACGGGATGATTCAAGATGCGATGGACATAACACCGGAAACACATTTGCTTTATCTCCGGCTTGTTACCCGTTATGCTAGATTAGGGCGACAGGGCAATATAGGCGATAGAGATACGAATTTACAGTTATTGCTATCAGCCCGTGAATCTGTTGAGCAAAAAGACCCTGTAGAAATTGGCTACAGCTACTTTGTTGAAGCAACCATGATACAAAATCAACCTGATGTTTCTGATAAATTCGAAAAAGCATTATCTTACTTACCGCAAGACTCAACATTTTATTCTCATACCCTGGCGTGGTTTGGTGGTAATTATGATGACATTGATTATGAAAAAAGCATAACAATGTTGCATGAAGCACTTCGTATCCATAGAGAGCGCGGTGATATTAATGAATTACCCTGGACATTGACCCAATTAATTATCGCTCTGGGAAATCGATTACACTTTCAAGAAGCTGCTGCCCTGGTTGATGAGGCTTTGCATTATAGTCGCTTAATTCGTCACCCTGATGCAGAGACTTTCGTGCTTCTCGCTTCCGGTCATCTGGTGATGTGGTCTGGCGATGTTGAAAAAGCCTATGACATTGCTACAGAGACTTACAAAACAGCAAAACGAAGCAATCAACCGCTTCATCCGATCATGTTCTGTGAGTTGCGGGTACAATGCTTGCTGATACTCGAAAAACCCGTTGATGATGTGCTTTCCAGCTTGCATGTATTAATCGAAAAGGCTAAAGCCAGTACACCCTATGTGTCCGATATTCCGACAAGAACGCCGATGGCTATATTGTTATCCTGCATAAATAATGATGATATGGCAGCACGCAGGGCATGGCAAACATCAATTTATGGAATCCCGGCGGGATCATGGATACAAATTTTTTCTGTTGAATCTATCTTGCATTTCAGAGCAAATGACGATGAATTTGCAGCTACCCTTATCGGGCATCTGAGTAATTATGATCCGGGTGTCTTGAAACGGTGGCGACTTTATCAGGAAACTATTTCTCAGTTGCAGAAGCGTATGGATGAATTGGCTTATCAGCAAGCCTATCAACACGGAAAATCACTGAGTATGGATGAAATGGCAGAAGTCTTAAAAGAGAAAACAGGACACCCCGACTATCAATAGGGGATAAGCACAAACCTATCCCCTGAGAAACGTCAACTTTCTTCTGCGGTGCGATATTTTGGCAGGTGCATTCCACTACCGAGAAAGTGATAGGCATATTTTGCGATGCCAACCGACCAGATTAAGATACCGACTATCCACAGCACATACAGTGGCACAAGCACAGTCTGTGTATCGAGATAACCGACTCCGAGTACCCGTTCCAGCAGGAGTTGCACCACGCCAGCTAAGAGTAATGCCTGTGTTCCCGCAACGATGCCACCCGACACGAGCCAGAATGTGAGGCTATTGCCATAGGTTGTGGTTTCTATCTGTGTGTTGACCAGACTATCGCTCAAGCTACTGAGGATGAATAACATCACCGACCATGTCACAAGCGTAATCTGCAAATCAGCCAATCGTGTGCCGACAGCATAACTTCCCACCGATGGAATCACGAATAGCGTTCCTAAGACGCCCATCCCCAGTGCCATCAACAAAATTCCGACGTTCTGCCATGCGCGTGTAGACGAAGTCAGCGCCCGCACAACATAGAACATGCCGATAAAAATCAGTGGCACGAGAATTACCGCCGGGAGATTAATCACACCGATAGCGTTCAATGGCGCGATACTCACGATACTACCAACTGCCGCTAAGATACCTGCTCCAGCATTAATCGGAATATCGTTGTACAACCAGTAGAGAATTGCTAAACCTGTGAGTGGATAGCCGACAAAAAAGCGCATATTCACAGTAATCACACGCAGTATACGGTCATTAAGCGGGTTATTTGCCGGGAAGAGACTCACCAGAATTCCGGTAATCACAAAGCCCATACCTGTCATTAAGACCAGTTTTCCGGCGTTATCTTTGCCCGTAAATAAGACATATGACCATGCGACCACCAGGGTAAACAGTGCAGCATCCAGTAAAAGTGGTAATTCCAGCAGATGACGCCCTGTGAACATATCTGACAATCCGGCAATCACCGTGATAACTAAGAATGCTGTCCATGCCCGATAGACCCATAGCATGATTTTCTTCACCTCGGTAAATAGAAAGTAGACCGAGGTCGCAAACAAACCCGTTAGAATCGCAAGTTCAATTAAAACATGAGACAAACTTGAAATTTCCATGTAAGGTAAGGCTATGGAAAGCGGGTCAGAAGGCATAAATTTGATAGCCGTCATCAAACTGGCTGCACTGTATAGCACCAGCAATAAAAGGGTTTGTGCATAAAGTTGCCAGGCGAGAATCCGTTTTTCGTTCATGCGTCACCCCCGTCAAATGTTAGTAAGTAAGCAATAATCGCGTTGATGTCATCGCTACTGAGTACCTCTGCAAAATTCTTCTGCATTAAATCTTGAAATCCGGGAACAATATAGTCAGAGGGATAGAGAATCGCGTTACGAAGATAAGTTTCAGCATCCTGTCCTTCAACCCGTTGCCCGGCATGGTTAGCAATATCATGGAATGAAGGACCCACAAGCACAACACCATCGACAATTGAGTGACAACTGGCGCAACGCTGACTGTAAATATCCTGTCCCTGTGCCGCGAGGGGAGATAGTGTTTCTTGCTCCTCATCCTCACTGAGAACGGTGATATTCAGTCCTGCTGACCCGGCAACCTGAATTGGATTCGGAGGCCAGACATCTGCAACCGGTTCGGTGGATGCTGTCCATGCGAACATTGCGATTAACTGGTCAATTTCATCTTGATTGATTGTGAAACGGGGCATCTCACGCTGATCCGGGTGATAGGCAGCCGGACTTACCATAAAATCACTGATATAAGCCTCACCGCGTAAAGTGTATATGTGAGTCAGATCCGGTGCATAATTCCCACCCTGTCCGTAGAGGGTATGGCAACTCTCACAACCATAGTCGCGCCAGAGAGCAAATCCGGCTTCGACATTTTCATCGGCTTCGATACCACCACCAGCAAGCGCAACTGTCATTATCAGAACGACAGCCGCCGTCACGATTCCTGCTAAGAAAAATAGTCGATTCATAGCACCCCCGCGATGAGAGCAATTGTATAGCCTATCGAGATGATGAATAACACAGCAACCGAAAAGACTGCCATCCACCATCCCCATGCAGTTTGAGGAGGAAGCATAATAACATCCAAATCTATTTCATCAATATTATGCCCTCAATTATAAAGCCTCTCACGATTAAAACAACTAGTTGCCTAACAATGGACTCACTGTCTATAATAGGCAGCAAGAGTAGCCCTATTTTGAAAGAAAATTGTTATGAAAAACGACGGAACATCTGTATTTTCGCCGCCCCGTCCACGTTTACGATGGTTGCGGTTGTTATTATTGGGCATCGGATTTGTCATTTTTGGCACAGTGATGACTCTGGCGTATTTGCCTGTCCCTGAAGATGAAGTGATCCCCCTCGATGAGCAGGGCGGAGGAGCGCGTCAGGCAGAAGGTTCGACTACAGGCCTACAACTGGTCTGGTCAGAATTGCCACCCGTTGACCCCGAACGTGCTGAACTCGGACGCTTACTGTTTTATGACCCCGTACTCTCTGCAAATAATGATATGTCCTGCGCGACCTGCCATCACCCTGATTTAGGTTTTGGCGATGGCGAGCAACTGGCTGTTGGCGCACATGGTGACTTACGTCGTAATGCCCCGACACTCTGGAATGTGGCGTATGCAACGTCATTATTCTGGGATGGTCGTGCTGAAACCCTCGAAGACCAGATGCTTGTGCCGCTCACTTCCGAAGATGAAATGGGCGCTGTCCCCGAAGACCTGGTCGAAGAATTGAGCGAGATTCCTGAATACGTAGAATTATTTTCAATCTATGAGGATGGCATCACAATTGACAATATCGTGATTTCAATTGCCTCATTTGAACGCACTTTGATTAGCAATAACAGTCCATTTGACCGATTTGCAGCCGGAGATTTCAACGCGCTGACGCCTTCACAACGTCGCGGATTCGATCTGTTCCGTAGTGCTGAATTACGCTGTTTTGAATGTCATGCCTGGCCAACATTCACACATAATACCTTCCATATACTTGGTGTACCGGACATCGACCCCGAAAATCCCGATTTAGGGCGTGTTGAAGTGGTAAATGCAGCCGATGCTGAACGCGCTTTCCGTACACCGACACTGCGTAATGTTGCCTTGAGTGCGCCCTATATGCACAATGGTGTCTTTGAAACACTCGAAGAAGTTGTTGATTTTTATGCTGATGGTGGTGGTGTTGAATTTGGCTTCACGACTGAAATCATTGACGAAAAAGTTCGCGGCTTTGACCTGACAGAGCAAGAAGTTGCTGATTTAGTAGCATTCATGCACGCATTGACTGATGAACCCTCTAACTTGCTTGCGATTCCTGAATCTGTGCCATCCGGTCTGGAAGTCATTCAACCGTTGGACAATCCGGCGCGTGATGCTGTTGAAAATTCTACTGCTGATCCCTATGTTGCAGGGGAACATGACCCGCAAACCTTTACCGTCAGTGAAGGCGAGTCGATTCAGGCAGCAGTCGATATGGCATTGCCAGGCGATACGATCTTAGTCGAACCCGGCACATATTATGAAACAGTCTACATTGATACGCCAAACATCACAGTGCGCGGTATCGTCGAAGGGGATAGCAGAGAAAGTCGTCCCTGGTTAGATGGTGAAAATGAGCGTAGTGATGGTTTCAACACCACAGGCGATGATTTTGTGCTGGAAGGCTTCGGTCTACGCGGCTACATTGGTAACGCAGTCCTGACCACAGGTGCAGAACGCATTGTTTATCGTGATCTCATCATTGAAGGCACATATGGCGATACCGATCAAACGACGCTTTACGGACTGTATCCGGTCGAATGTACCGATATTCTCATAGAAAATACCGTTGTCAGTGGCATTGCGGATGCGGGTATTTACGTCGGGCAGAGTAGAGGTCCCATTATTGTTCGCAATAACGAAGTTTTCGAAAATGTGACAGGTATTGAAATCGAAAATAGTACCTTTGCAGAAGTGCATGACAATTACGTGCATGACAACACAGGTGGTATTCTAGTTTTCTTATTGCCGAACAATCCATCCCGTGTAGGATACAACACCCGTATCTACAACAACCGGATTGTCCATAATAATCATGAAAACTTTGGTGACCCCGATTCAACCGTTGGCTTTGTGCCACCGGGAACAGGCATCCTCATCATGACTGCTGATAATACCGAAGTCTTTAACAATGTGATTGCAGACAATCAATCTATGGGTGTCGGCGTGACCAGCCTCTATGTGATCTATCCGCGTGGTACTGAATTTGATCTGGGTCCGATTCCTGAAAATAACCGTATCTATGATAATGAGTGGTCAAATAATGGCTATGACCCGACCGGGCTTGTAGCTGACCTCGGATTACCCGGTGCAGATATTCTCTGGACAGGGGAGGGTTGGAATAATGGTTTCGATGATCCAAACGCAACAACATTCCCGCCATTGTTACCGCGTAGTACCTGGCCCGACCCCGCACGACGCGCAATCTGGCGCACCTACGATATAGCGATTAGTATGTTGCTCAACGAAGAATAATAAAACGAAGGTGCTTCTCGACAACAGGAGGCATCTTTTTCTCTATTTAGTGAATCATTTGCACCATGACATCTAACAAACCGAAAGACATGATGTCACCCGCATAAATCGGGTAAAGCGTGTTAGGATGCACCGATTTTTTGTTGAGTGTCGTTCCGTTTGAACTATTCAAATCCATCAGTTGATATTGTTCTTGATAATATACAATCCGGGCATGATAGCGGGATACCCCTAACTCGCGCCCCATATAGGGAGCAAGGTCAAATACGGGATTTTGATCATGTTCCAGTGTACCGCGCCCGATTGTAATGACAGGAATATCCTGAAAATTTAGACTTGCCCCGCGTGTGATTACAAAATTGATGCGCGGGATATTCTCTGCTTCAATCTGCAAATGCTCCAGAGAACGTGGCATAGCAATTGTCTCAAATTCATCTGCGTAATGATCGTGTACACTCCGCGATACAAACTCCATGTTGGCAGGAATTGTCGAATCATCAAATGTCTTGATATAGCGCTTCATGATTAATTCTCCTGATCCTGAGAAATCCATACCAGGTACATAACAAAATTGCCAAATGTAATTTCGTCATTTTCATAGATCGGAGTCATCTGCTGCGGTGCAATATGTCTTCCATTGACTTTTGTGCCGTTAGAACTATCTAAATCCATCACATGAAAATTATCGCGGAAGTAAATAATTTTCGCGTGTTTGCGGGAAACACCGGTATGCAATCCACCATAATCTGCCAGATTCATCGTCGGGAAAATTTGATGCGGGATGTCACGTCGCCCGATAGTGATCGTAGGATAGCGGCGAAAAACGAAACTGTCACCATATGCGGAACGGAAGCATACAATAGGTACACCTGGTACGCCTGTTTCGATTTGTGTTGTGAATGGTTGTGGCTTTTCTCTCGCAATTTGATTCATGTAGGTACGTGCTGCATGTCCATCATGTAGTGTATTGGTCTGTGGTAGTTGAAAATTTCTGAGTGCCATGATTGTCTCCTCTATAACCTCTTAACTTCCTCTATATTTAGAGAATATTTCAGTTAGATGAGCAGGGGAGACCGCATTATGTCATATTTGCATAAGCAAAAGAATTGGCTTACTCATCATTTCATTATGTAACATTGCGGAGAGGCGTACCTGACATTAAATCAAAAAGGACACCTCTGTTAGAAGCATCCTTTTTTGAGGAATAAAAAGTCTTACCAGGCGGTATAGCCACCATCAATCACGAGATTTGAGCCAGTTGCATATTTTGAGGCATCAGAGGCTAAAAATAAGACTGCATTAGCGACATCTTCCGGCTCACCGATACGATTCATCGGGGTCATTTCATGCCAGATTTCACGCCATTCAGATGATTGTTTCAGCACATCTTTCACCAGTTCAGTGCCGATATAACCCGGTGAAACACTATTCACACGCACACCGCGCCGTGCCCATTCTGCTGCCAGAGAGCGAGTCATCATGATAACGGCTGCTTTCGAGACATTATACGAGGTTTGTGGTTGAGGCTTGTTAACCACTAAACCGGACATCGAGGCAATATTGACGATGACACCATCGCCCCGTTCCAGCATATGTTTCCCGACTGCACGACTGCACCAGAAAACACCGTTCACATTGACATCAATAATTCGTGTCCACTCGTCATTGTCTGTTTCTTCAGCAGGTGTATTTTTCACGATACCCGCATTATTGACCAGAATATCAACCTGTCCAAAATGTTCAATTGCAGCGCTTGCCATCGCATCGACGCTATCAGGGTCAGCAACATTAGTTTCTACAAAAAATGCCCTGCGCCCCATAGATTCGATTTGTTCGACGGCTTTTTTGCCTGTTTCAGCACTCAATTCAGCGATAACAATATCTGCTCCAGCATCTGCCAGTTTGAGTGCAATAGACAGACCGATTCCCTGTCCCGCACCTGTCACCAGAGCAATCTTGCCGCTTAAATCCATCGGATTATTCATAGAAAAAGTAGCGCGGAAACCCCGTAGCTTGCTGCGGGGAGGAGCGCTGTCCTCCAATCTTTATGTAGTATAGGAATAAGAATAGCCATCGAGATAGTGCCGGATAGAGCAGTATTTGTGACTGATGCCCTGAACCATTCCCTGATGGGTTTTGATGTTAAAAAAACCGGATGCTCTAACAGCCACCCGTCCGACATAAGTGCCGATTTTCTTGCCCTTTGTGACAATAGCTTTGACCGTATCGCCAGTCTGAAAGCCTTTGACAATGCGACTTTGTTTAGCGCCTGTGCGTGGAAAACCGAATTGGTCTACCCGACACATTTGCCGGGATTGTCGTCCTTCTGCGGTGATGATGAGTGGTTGCATACTGGCATGGACAAAAACATCCGCACCACTTTCACCGACACAAACGGCATCCAGCCAGTGGGTTTTGGGATAATTCTGCCGGGTACGGTTGAACTTTGTTTGTCCACCTGTGCCGACTGCGAGTGGTAGACCCATCTGTCGCAATTGCTCAAATAATGCCCATCGACTGCTATTGATTGCGGTGGCATTACGCAATGGTTGTTTTGCTCTGGCTTGAATTTGAGGGAAACCAAATTCTGAGGCAGTTAGATTGCCTTTTTCTTGATTGCAGTCGCGACAGGCAAGAGTCAGATTACTGACTCTGTTACTGCCACCGCGTGACTTTGGAATAATGTGTTCGACTTCCAGTGGAACGCTCTGGATACCACAGTAGGCACAGGTGCGTTTCCACTTTTCGAGCAGATATTCGCGAACTTCGTAGCCCATCAGTTCACCTTGCTGATACTCAACGCCCGAGATTTCAGGGTTTTGAATTTTCTGTGTATCAAAACGCACTAACTCCTGAATCAGATAGGTCACAGGTGCAGAACAACACAGCCGTCTAACCCATGTGAGGATGTTGTCAATCCGGCTTTGTAGCGAAGGTGGCAACCAGCCATCAGGTCGTTTTCGATTATTGAAGCGTGCGGGTCGGTAGCGCGTTTTGCGACTTCGACGACCGCGCCTGAGTTGTCGTCGCTTGAGTAAGTTGTCACGGATGATGTGCCCTCTGTGATGCAGTTCTGCCGACCAGATACAGCGTAAGCCACCTTTGAAATGTGCCACTATCGCTATTCCGGTGGTCTTTGAGCCAGGGTCAACCTTGACTTCTATGTCCTGTGTTTCACCGCCTTCACGCTCAAGCAGGATAATCGTGAAGGGCAATTGCTTATAGACTGCTGCTTTGCCTTTGTCTAGCAATTCTCTTGCCCGTGCCGGATGACAGGGCATCAGGGGCTCTTTGTTTTTGTCTACTACAAATACGCGTTGCATTGAAAGTTACCTTTCTTATTCTCTGCTTTCGCAGGTTAAGTTCTCCTCGCCAATGTTATGAGACGGTTTTGTGTGTGCAGCACGGTCTTAGACCCTCGGACTGTTTAACCACACACCGCAGTGTCACGGGGCTGGAGCGTCACCCCGGAGTGCCTATGTATTCGTCTCTAACGTAGTCTGTTGCATTTACAACAGACTGAGGCTGGTCAACACGGGCATGAAGTTCCTCACTCCATGCCCCGTAGCTCGCTACGGGGTCGTTGACAGCACATCCTCCAGGGTAGAAAAACTTTTTCCAATCATAACTTGATGCGGCATCTTCAACTAGCCCTGTGCCAGAATGGACTCAGAATGCACATGCTGTAAATTGATGTAAATATCAATCTGCCACTGTCCCGCCATATCAAGCGGGTGAAACCAGTAAATACCCGACATCGTCACATTCTGGCGATCAATCTGGTAGGAAAACTGGCGATTATCAGGGGCGGTATATAAAAAGGTCATGCGGGTATCCCCAAAATTGAGATTGCGTAGAATCATGCCAAAAGCAACATTCTGATCAACAGGGTAGGTCACACGCGGACGAATCCCGTTAAAGCAATTTTCCATCGCGGGAACAAGTGTTGAATCAAAATTCGCGTTAAAGAAGGGACTCCAGCAGGGTTGGATACTCCCCTGGTCATTAAACACAATGCTGGATAGAAAAGCATTTCGCTGTGCCGCAGGTTGCCTGTAATTCGGATACATCACGTCGCGGATTTGAGGTGAGAGGGCAAAAAAAGCATCATTGAGCGCATCTCCAAAGCGATTGGGCAACTGAGAATTGTTCCGTCCACCGGAAAGCGATTCATACTGCCCTAATACCAGTACCATACCCGATGGCACACGTTCCACCACATCATCAAACAGGATATTCACTTCTGCCAGTAAACCTCTGTCAAAACCATTTTTGCTGCCGATATAGATTTCACCTGGCATTGCCTGGGTACTGTATTGACGCTGTGTATAAAGCATCACATTGAATACCCCTCTGGCAACAAACCATTGCTCGGGCGTGCCATTTTGCAGATAGTAATCCCGCATCAGTAAAATGAATTCAGCCATGGCATAGGGGGTAATCGTATTGTAACTGTATTCGTCAAAATAACGCTGATTCATCACTAATTGCTGATCACGATCCGGGCGTGAAGGAATTTCTGAAAAATAATCCAGTAAACCGGATGTATTGCCACTTCGATAGAAACGGGATGCAAAACCAGCCGGAACACTCGCCCAGGTTTCATCTACAAATGTCAATTTTAGACGATCAACTTCACTATAGGGGATAATTTCACCGATGCCGTCAATACCGAGTGACTGTGCATACTCATTCACCCGTTGCCAGCCTATCACATCCATCAGCATCCACGTAGCGGAATTATCGCTACAGTTAATCATGTATTCAACTAATTCTTCGTATAAATAGCTTGTGCCGATATTTTCTTCACGCAGACAGTCATTTGAGCCACCCATCCAGTAATTGCGGGTGAATTGTAAGCGCCCTGAATTATTAACGGTGCCGTTGATAACACCATCATAATAAGCAGCAGCAATGAAAATTTTAGGCACACTCGCCGCATTAAAGGTCATTTCGAGGTTTTGAACACATCCGAGGCGACTGTTCAAATCAATTGCCACAACACCCAGATTTAGCCCGGCAGATTCTTCCCCGGTGACAAATTCGCAATCGGGGTAATTCCTGAGAATACTGATATCCTGCGCCTGAGATGTGAATGACATGGCAAGCAGCAAAAAAATCATTACAGTAAAAAGTCGCATCACGATACAATCCCCTATAATACATACGCTAGCCATAAGGCTATGGATAGCACCATAACTTTCAATACCCACTTTTGATATATGCTATAGTCGTCGGGTAGACGTAATATTTTGTTCAGGGAAATTGCATGTCGGATAATCAAAAACTTACAGGTGGCAACTCGAATTCTGTTAGCAAACAGGGGGATACTGTTATCCGGGAATGCGGGGAATGGTCACCGTTTGTCCATCAATTGCTCCTATTTCTGGAAGAAAAAGGCTTTGAGAAGTCGCCGCGATTTCTGAAAACCGACAGAAAAACTGAAACCTTGACTTTCATCAAGGGCGACGCAGGCAACTATCCACTAAAACCAGATATGCTAACTGACAGTATCGTAGTTGAAGCAGCACAGTTATTGCGCCAATTTCATGATGTGACACAGGATTTTGTTGTATCGGAGGATGCAAAATTTTTCCTGCCAATCAGGGCGAATATGACTCACGAAGTCATCTGCCATAATGATTTTGCGCCGTATAACTGTGTTTACAAAGACGGTCACATTGTCGGCATCATCGACTTTGATACTGCATCACCGGGTGAGCGACTATGGGATATTGCTTACGCTGTCTATCGTTTTGTGCCACTGGCAACTGATACATTCTGTTATGATGCAGGATGGAAAAATCTACCTGATAGAGCAAAACGTCTCAAATTGTTCTGTGATAGCTACGGTTTAGACAAACGTGACACGCTCATTGACACTGTGATTCATCGTCTGGAAGCGCTCATCAATTACATGGAAAAAACATCATCTAATTTAGAGCATATTCCAGTCTATCACGATGACATCGCTTATATCCAATCTCGCCGGACATTCTTTGAGGATGCTTTAAGCTGAGTTAACACTACCGATGTGTTTAGAGCTTTGCTATGATTTTGCATCATATTTTCGCGGAGATTCAATCTAATTCATGCCCAATCCACTCATTGATGTTCTCATTCCGACTGACCTCACAGACTTACAAATGCAAGCCCTGCATGTCTGGTTAGCGACTATCTCATCTACACTTGAACGCAGACGACCATTCGCCCGTCGTAACCAACGGCATCATGACCATGTGCGAGAGCAGCGCGAATTATTACTGCTGCGTTTGCAACTATGGGCAGAAGAAAATCCAGATACGATTCTCCAGCAAGAATTGAATGATTTACATGGCATCATCCGTCAGAAAGTCCATCAATACTGGCATATCGGCGTCACCGATGGCACACAGCTTGACGTTGCCTATCCGATAACCAATGCAGTGCGCCCGTTCAGTGTCGATTTACAGGCATTCGAACCCGAAAATTGGGATGAAGATTTTGCTTCAACCCGCGAAATGACCGACCTCATCGAAAAAATAGATTCAATCCCGAAATATCGTGTGCAATTGCTCGGATTTTTAGAAAGCCCTGATGATTATTTGCTCTGTGGATATATGGCGGCGGAACTGGCGCAACAGTATGAAGCCTATGCGAAAGTTCTGTTACAACCCAATTTCTACACTGCACGCGGCGCAGCAGAATGGACATCCAATGATACTTCTCGCCTTGCACAATCGTTAGGTGGTGTCGTCCATGAGATTAACTATGATAGCGGCAATTATCATCTCTTAGATGCTCATGCCATGCGCGAATGGGTAAAACACCCCCGTTACCATCTTCATTTCTAAAAAATACAAATTAACCCTCGAAAGCTAACGGTATCTTGCCACGAAATTAACAGATAATTAATTATCATTAAATATGGTGTACAATTATAGTCTGCAATATGCAGTGAAATTATACACACATAAGGAATACACATTATGAGCGAGAATAATCGTCCACTCATTCTATTCACCAATGATGATGGAATTCAATCACCCGGCTTATGGGGGGCGGCACGGGCTTTCGAAGGATTGGGCGACCTGTTAATTGTTGCCCCGCGTGAGCAACAATCCGGCATGGGGCGCAGTCTCCCGACATTTAGCCTCGGGCGTATTTATCCCCATGACAATCTCTATAATTTAAAAGATTGCAAGGCTTATGCTGTCGATGGCACACCCGCACAGGCAGTTCAGCATGGTGTTTTAGAATTATCTGACCGAAAACCATCACTTGTGGTTTCAGGTATCAATTACGGGGATAACACAGGTAACGGTGTCACAATTTCAGGAACAGTCGGCGCGGCACTGGAAGCTGCCAGTTTAGGGATTCCAGCACTGGCAATGAGTCAACAAACACCTTTCGATCTGCATTTGACCCATTCGGATGAAGTCGATTTTTCAACCGCCTCCTATTTCGCACATAAATTCGGCAAGTGGCATTTAGACCATGAAGCGATGCCGGATGATGTTGATATTCTAAAAATTGATGTGCCACTGGGGGCAACAGTCGAAACAGAATGGCGTATGACCCGTCTCAGTCGCCGTCGTGTTTACTGGCCCACACGTCCCGAGCGGGCGAAAATTGGCGATACAGGCAAACTTGGCTATAAGTATCAAGCCGACCCCTCACAGGCAGAACCGGATAGCGATGTCTATGCTCTGTTGCATGACAAAGTGATTTCTGTCACACCGATTAGCCTCGATATGACCAGTCGTACCGATTTATTCCGTTTACGGCAAATATTAGAGGGTGAACGCGAATACGGGAAAGCGGGAATGGATTAAAAGAATAGGGAAGGCTCATCACTTCCCTATCGTATTATTTCAAATTGACGTGTGCGTCACGAATGGCGGATTCCCAATTGTCATTGAGCTCAACCTGCTTCGTTTCGCTTTCTAAAACCTCGTGTAACCACAACCAGGTTTCTTCGTGGTCATAGCGAGGATTGATTGCAAACATCACACGCCCCGATAAACGTCGCCCGAATGGTAAAGCACCACCCGATGGCAATAAGGTACAATTCAAATTATAGACAAAACGCAATACATCCTGTTCAGCAGTCAACCAGAAACACCATAATCCCCGTTCCTGGTGAGGTTCAGTGATGTGGAATGGTCGCGGTTTGGGCAGCCCGGGAATTTTCTTTTCCGTCTGACCGGTATCATCCTGTGGTAATTCGTTCACTCCGCGCTCCTTTGGAGAAACATTTAATGCAGTGTTATGGGTAATTTTATTGTACACACAAACAGGCTTATGTTGAATAAAAGTTTGCAAGGATACATAAAATATACATGTATTTTACTATCTCAACCTTGAATAGCACTAAAATGAGAGGAGGATGAGATTAAAAAATGATGATATACTTAATACAAGTTACACATAGCAAGAGAGGACTACCTTGCTGATACCATCAGATTCGAGAGATGATCTCAGTAATACCTCTGGAGAAGCTGAACAATTCATCCAATCTGCGCTCGACGCTTTATCTGCACATGTCGCTATCCTTGATAAAGAGGGTAGCATTATCGGAATCAATGCAGCCTGGCAACAATTTGCCGCAAACAACGGTTACACAGCTCCCGATTATGGCATAGGCACTAATTACCTTGATGTCTGTGATGCCTCCGCTGACTTAAAGTCAAAAGATGCTCCGGTAGTTGCAACCGGAATCCGCAACGTCATTGATGGTAATACCAATGAATTTCAGTTGGAATATCCCTGCCACAGCCCCTATGAAAAACGTTGGTTCGTAGTGCGGGTCAGTCGATTTCAATGGTATGACCACCTGCGAATCATAGTCGCTCATCAAAATGTCTCTGAACTCAAGCGCGTACAGATAGAACTTTCTGAAAGTAAACGTCGCATTGAAGCCATTATTGATAATGTCAACAACGGGATTCTGACAATTAATCCACAGGGAATCATACAGACAGCAAATCATGCCTCGTCACGGATTTTCGGTTATGAGGTCAATGAACTTGTCGGAACACACATTGAAACCCTGATGACACAAAAGTTTGATGATGAATTGTCATTCCGCAAAATCAACGAACACAGTCACGAAATCACAGGGGTGAGAAAAGATGGCGAACAATTCCCGATGTCGCTCTCACTCAATCGACTGCAATTAGATGATGGCGCAATCTACACCTGTATTATTCAGGATATTACCTATCGCAAACGTATGGAAAACGAAATTATTGAGCGCGAAAAAATGGAGGTCGCACTCGATAAGGAAAGGGAATTACGGGTACTCAAAAACCGTTTTCTCTCGATGATGGGGCATGAACTCAATACACCACTTGCATCCATTAGCCTTTCATACGATATGCTCAAAAAATACGGGGATGTATCGTCACCGGAAGAAAATGAACAGGCGCTCGATAACATTCAACAACAGGTCGGGCATCTACGGGATATGGTCAAGGATGTGATGACGATTAGTCGTTCCGAATCTGAAGGCATCAGCATGGAAACAGAGAAAGTCAATCTCATCACCTACTGCGATGATATGGTAGAAGAATTCCATTTTATCCACAATAAAACGCACCCGGTCAATTTTGACTGCAACGAAGATAAAATTTTTGCGCGGATAGACCGTCGGCTGTTACGACGCGCATTGACCAATTTACTCTCCAACGCGATCAAATACTCCCCGGAAGGTGGCACTGTTTGTTTCACTCTCGAATTGAACGAAGCAAAGGATACAGCGATCATCAAAGTCAGTGATTCGGGGTTGGGTATCCCGCAAGAAGATCATTCCCGGCTGTTTGAGCCCTTCCACCGGGCAGCCAATGCAGATAGTTTGCCAGGTACGGGCTTAGGGCTTGCCATCGTAAAACAGGCAATTGAACTTCATAACGGCACAATCGACTTTGAGACAGAAATGGGACGGGGAACAACCTTTATCGTTAATCTGCCGTTAAATCTAGCAGATTAATTGTCAGGCTATTCAGACAAAAACAAACATAGCGACCCATCATGCTACCGATTGTTTCTGTATGGTCAGGCACAAAGCGATATAAGAGACTATTGTGAAGCAGCCTGCATGGGGATTAATGACGTGCCTCCACCCACCACAGAGGCACAATAAATTCGAAATCAGATAATGGTAATGATGTTATAGAAGCGGTTCAGCTTCCAGATCACCTTCAAAGTCTGCTTCGTCAGGTTCATACCCTAATTGATCCAGCGCATTAATTGCGGCTTCCTGTAAGCGGTCACGTCCGTTTTCAGCAATGAATATTAGAGACGGTACGGCGCGTACATCCCCGAGGCGTCCCAGAGCTTCTACTGCGTAAAGCGGTGTCTGGTAACCGGGGGCATCCAGTGCGCGGATTAACGGTGCGACAGCAGTTCTGTCACCAACTTTGCCTAGCATCATCGCAGCCCGTCCACGAACAATGAGGTCTTCATATTCGTTTTCGAGTGTGCGGATAAGTGCGCGGATGGCATCGTCACCGCCCAGCATTCCCAGTTTCATGACGGCTGTGCGGCGCTTGTCTTTGTTCGTATCCCGGAGTTCGGATAAGATTACATTTAGGTCCGCTAGATTGGGGTCTGACATGGCACGTCAACCTTTCGTCTGTTGCTTGCGTTTTTCGTAACGCTACGGTCCTACGGTTTAAAAATGGCTTCTATGTCGGACGTTCGCCTTTCAAGAATTTATTATTCAGTAATAACGTCGCGTCATAGTCTGTAATATTTGAGCGTATCTCAATACTACCTGTTTCTATTATGATACCACTTTTTAAAAAACAAAAGTGAGATTCCCTCCAAATTGTTAAGAGATATTATCAGGCAGTTTCTACAACTGTCTCTAATTTTACCTCTTTAGTATCCGAAGTTATTGTCATTTTACCATCATGGATACGGGCAACTCTATCCGCCAATGGCACAATCTCAGGGCTATGTGTTGCCATGATAAGCGTCTTGCCAGCACTACGTGTCAGATCGAGTAAAAGTTGCATAACACGTTCGCCTGTATCTTCATCCAGATTCCCTGTTGGCTCATCTGCCAGCACGATTGATGGCTCATGAACAAGCGCACGGGCAATCGCAACACGCTGTTGTTCGCCGCCGCTCAATTTATCAGGGAAGCTATCAGCGCGGTCAGCTAATCCAACCCGCTCCAGCAATGTACGCCCTTTTTCTCCGGCTTCACGACGGTCTTTACCCGCCAATTCCTGCGGTAATGTGATGTTTTCCAGTACAGTCAATGTTGGAATCAAATTGAAAAACTGGAACACAATCCCTATATTATCACGCCGGAACAGAGTCTGGTCGCGTTCACTCAAATTTGTGATATTTGTGTCATTTACAAAGATTTGTCCGGCGTCAGGGCTGTCTATAGCACTGACGAGGTTGAGTAGAGTACTCTTACCACTACCGGATTTGCCCAGCAATACGAAAACTTCACCTTCATAAATATCGAGTGTCACAGCATTCAGCACTTTGCGGATTTTGCCACCCAATTCATAAGATTTTGTGAGATTTTCAACCCGGACAACCGTCTTTGACATGAATTAACATTTCTACCTTTATGTTAAGTACGTAAAGTTTATCACAAATAGATGAGATATTGATGTGACATGCCTTAAGGTTTATGGATGATACACACGCCACCTGTATAAGTCAGGTTTGAAATTCGTTGGAAATCTCTCAGTTTTCGCAAAAGTGCGATTTCTTGACGTATAATTGTATCAGCAAACGGATTTGTAATATTGAGTATGGCTGAAATCAGACACGACACCCGCAACCCGATGACCTTTGCACGCCTGATGCGATTGGGACAGGTCGCCCATGCACAGGGGGATAGTCGGACAGCACATGAATACTGGCGACAGGCTGCCATGTTAGAACCTGACAATGAACAGGTCTGGACGGCTTTAATGTGGGTATTGGATGATGACGAAGACCGGAAAATCTGCCTCAAAAACATCCTGACAATCAATCCGCGCAACGTACAAGCTCAGCAAATGCTGGATGATTTGATTGGCGAAACCCAGCCACAGGAGAAAAAAGAACCCGTTGTTGCCGACGTTGCTCCCGAAGCATCACAGAGCATCAACTATCTGCGGGTGCTTATCCTGGGCGGTATTTTAGGCATTAGTGGTGCGATTAGCCTTGTTTTAATCCAGATGATACTTGCTCAACTTTGAGGTGTATTCGTCGGAATCATAAATCCACCTGATGAGGTTGCCGTTGGCAAAGCAAATGTACCCTCGCCTGTATAACTGATTCGCCAGACATGCCCGTAGATAAAATCAGCAACCAGCAATGAACCATCATCCCCGACAATCACATCCGTCGGACGAATGAGTCCGGTAACAAAGGGTTGTACGACAAATTCATCACTCCCCAATCGCGGGTCATCGGGGTCAAGCCAGATAATGCGTTGCGCGTAATCTGTCCCATTCCACAATGCAATGAAAAGTGTATCCTGCATATTTTCAGGGAATTGATTGCCTGTATAGACAGTCAATCCTGCCGGGATAGAATAGTTCGGGAGAATCAGCAAATCAGGGTTAGTTTCCAGTGTGCCGGGACGTGGTGGACAATCAGCACATCCACGTGTCCGGTAGTAGGGCCAGCCATAATGTGCGCCGGAAAGAATTTCTAAAATGCGGTCGCCTTCCCCTGTGACCAATCCCATATCGCTTGCGAATAAGCGACCAGTGCTGGAAAAGGCAATATCAAAGGGATTATGTAAACCGGAGGCATAAGGTTCAACCTCATCTGTATGCGGATTAATTCGCAGGATAGCGGCTTCTTCCGGCAAGATATTCGCAAAGGGTTGATTGGCAGGACGTGGTGATTCAGCATGATCGGTAATTGCACCAATGCCCATATATAGCAATCCATCTGAACCAAATGCCAGTCCATTTGGTTGATTGCGGATAACCTGATAGCAACAGGGCAAATCATCTATCACGATAGTGGTTGTGCCATCGCTTTCAACACGATAGAGCGCACCACCATTTTCAAGTGATGTTCGACCGGAAACATACAAAACATGAGTACCCGGTTGGAAAGCTAGCCCATTTGGAGAAATCATGGTTTCGCTATAGCGTTCCGATGTACCATCGTCCTTCATTACATAAACTGCGCCGCTACGTGTGCCATTTTCTAAGACCGTTGCATACAAACGACCATCATTCCCGTAGGTGATCTGCATTACCTGACCATCAAATTGCCCGGCATGTGATACAGCAAAACCCTGTGGCACACGAATGCGCTGCAAAAAGCCTTCCACATCATCTTCACAGGGGAAATCGCCACAACTCCACCCGGTAGAGGCACTCGTTTCTGCGGGAAGAATATCCACTGCTGCCGGAGCATCGCCCAAACGAATCGCAGTCGGAGATAATAATGCAGTCGTTGGTGTCGGTGACGCTGTCTGTGTTGCTGTTTCAGTTGGTGTATTCGTCGGTGTGGATGTCAAAGTTGCTGTCGGCGTATCGGTAAAGGTCGGTGTGACAGTCGGCGTATTCGTTGCTGTCGGTGATAAGGTTGCCGTTGGCGTGTGACTCGGCGTGAAAGATGGCGTAGCGGTATAAACAGGTGCGCCTGCACCAATTTGTGTAGCTGGAATTGTGACAACTGTAGTCGTTTGAGAACCACCACAGGCAGATAGAATGATTACTAGAAGCAGGCTAAACAGGCTGATGAATGCAAATCGTGTCATGGGTCAATCTGATGAATGCTGTCCGTACAAAAAACAGGGGCGAAAAAATATCGCCCCGGTTGCGCCCGATAGTGTATATCTCATGAGGAATTTTTACGAGAGCAAATCAAATATCCCGATATCAAAAATTGCAAATAACACAAACATAACGGTCAACAACGCCGAAATAATACCACCGACCAGCCAGGCAATCCCGGCAATCAGGAAATTTGACCCGACATTAGACTCATCAAGTTTCTCCTGCTTGCTACGAAATGCAATCCATCCGGGTCGAAAGTATCGCCAGCCGCGTATCAGGCTATTCCAGGCAAAACCGCCGAATATACTCGCAAAAATCAGATTAACAGTTAGATTAGCCATCTTCTTTTTTCAAAATTTTTGACAGATCCAATAATTCTTCCAGCCCCATAATTGCCGTTTTCTGTGTATAGACCACACGAACAAATACGTTCACATTGATGAGTTCCGAGATTTTTGCCCGTAATTCATTGCCAGCATCAACATACTGGTCAAGCCATGCGTGCAATTCATACTCGGCTGGTGACTCGGGACAGGTAAACATCGGATTACCATTTTTATCTTGATCGGTCACGTCCGAGGGAAAATGGATGAAGACACGTTCGCCTTTGAGTGCCCGGACTACTGCTTCAAAAATATCGGCTGCGTGCATCCGGTCAGGGGTAATCACCACATCCCGTGCGGTAGAGGAGCGCGAAAAACTGACAGTCAGGTTTCGCATATCCCGTGCAAGACGCATCAAAAATTTACGCATATTATTAGCATTTTTACGCATTTCCCGATAATGTGCCGCATTCGCCTGATCATTTTCATTAATGCCATATGGAACAAATTTAGGCGACCCGTATTCATCATGCTCGGGAATTGCATCTTTCATTGTGCTGCCATCAGAAAAATACAACACCATCGGCTCATGCCACTGAAAATGGTCAATGGCAATTTCGAGGCTTGTAATCCCGCCAAAGGTACGCGGTGAAATCTCATAGAGATTCAATTTTGCTGCTTCGCGTGCCGCAATTTCTATCTGCGAATGTTTCTCGTAGATATATTCTTCACCGTGTGTATCAGGGTGAATCTGCGGATCAAAAATCAGAATCCCTTTTTCAGTCAACCAGTCGTTAATATGGTCGCGTTCACCATTCCTCAATAATTTTCCTGTACCATCAAGAATATTACATGCCCCTCCTGAAAAGACCTGCGCCCGATGCGCCTGTTCCATTTCCTGTGTGACATTCCATTTTGCATTCACCATCAAGATTTCCCCGTCAACATAAAAATCATTACATGTGGATAATAGCACGGGGGTCGTATTCACGCGAATGATTACCGGGGTTTTCAGTGTTGCACTCGTCTTCTATTCTGCTATAATGTGCCAATCTAAGGCTTTTCTGGAGAGGTGGCGGAGTGGCCTAACGCGCCCGCTTGGAAAGCGGGTAGGGGAGACCCTACGCAGGTTCGAATCCTGTCCTCTCCGTAGCAATACAAAAATCGACTCAACAGGGTCGATTTTTTGATTCAAGATAGCACGTCGCAAGGTTTATTATCATATAATGAAACCTGAATAATAATTTTTACTCCATAGGGGGTTTTGATGCTCAAAATAACTGCACGAATCACATTGCTGATTGTCCTGGTTCTGTCTGTCGCTACAGTTTTCGCTCAGGAAGAGGGAGAAGGTGATAGCCATGATATGACCACAATGACTGAGGAGGAAGAAGGGGCATTATCCAACACTGCAATCATGGCGATCTCACTGGTCGCAGGAGTGGTTGTTGCAGGAATAGGATGGGCTGTTGCGCGTAATCATCTGACGATTCTGCACTATGGCATTATCATATTGCTGGTCACGACAGGCGTGATTCACATTCTCTATACGTTGCTGGATGATCTCCTGCTGTTTGTCAATGGAGTTGGCTATCTCGGATTAACGGTACTCTATCTTTTGCCGATAACCGGCAGGCAACCATATAAACGTCTGTTAAATGGTGTGACCATTGTTTACACCCTGATTACCATCATCGGCTATGTTGTTGTACATATCGGTGGACACTTTGACAAAATTGGTATTATCACAAAGGCAGTCGAAGTTGCCCTGGTCGGTCTGGTTGTTGTCTATATGTTCCGTAAACAAAAAATGGCAACACAAGAATAACTTTGTTATCTGCTATTCACATTTATCCTGTATGCTCTCCAAAAGATTTTTGGAGAGTATATGCGACAAATCGTATTCGCCATTCTGACAATTATTCTCTTTAGTGGAATCGGACTGGCACAGGACAATAGTATTGATAATCAGGTCTGGCAGATTGTCGAACAGGGCGATTATCGTTTTAGATTACCTGCTACATGGCAAAATGTGGATAACACATGGCAGCACCCCGATTTACTACTGACCATTACACTGGAAACAAATAATCCTGATGGAATAGACTCTCCTATTCTGATAGATGAATCTGTCGAATTACCTCTCGCTGAGAGTCGTAAAATCACTTTTGAGCAAGATGGCACCGGGGCGATTGCCTACATAATCAATCATCAGGAACGGTCTATTTCTCTTGCAGGGACTTATCCAGCAGATTTAGATGATAGCGAACGAACGACCTTTCTCAGAATTATCGAACAAGCTGCAAACACCTTAGAATCTACAACAAACGAAAATACCTGGTTGCTGACAGCCAATACAGACAGCAATCTATTTTTGCGAATTCCCGCAAATTGGATGCGAGAAAATACCGGTACGGATTCTATGACGGTCAGTGAATTATTTGGGGATAGTTCAGTTGCACTGCGCTACCGTGATTTAGGTCGTCCCTTTCAACTGGAAGAAATCGAAGAGCAGTTTGTGACAATCTACAACTCCAATTCGTATGATATTCAGGAACAGGGACACAGTTTGTTACCTGCTGGAGAAGCCCTCTTTTTCCGGTTAGGGAATGTAAGGGTCACATCTGAAATTACCCACACACAATTGCACTACATTATCGCACGGGGAAATTACATGATCCTGATTGTTGCCGGAGCAGATGAACGCTATTTTGCTGAGTATGAATCGCTACTGATTCGTATGGTCGATACCATGACATTCAACGCACCATAAAAAAAGGGGACACTATCACATGTCCCCTGAAAGTGTTTAGCAGTCAATATCATCAGCAGGTGTGGCGATACTCTGTACCCGCAAAAATTCGTCGATGTAGAGCGCCGCAATGTCGGCATCACGAATAATCAAGACATTTTCGTCATTGCTCTCGACAGCATTGTTACTGTAATTAAATGACCCGGTAATCACAGTCGATTCATCAATGATGAATACTTTATGGTGCAGAATACCGTTATTACCATCCTGGCGCACATCCAACCCCGCACATAACATGCGTGGCATTTCAGCGTATTGCGTTTCACTACCTGTGGTCTCGAACACGCCCTGAACATCGACCCCTGCTTCGGCACGATCTAATATCGCCTCGCCGAGGTCATCGCGTGTGAATGAGAAGGTCATAAAGCGGATGCTCGTTTGGGCGTTGCCCACTTCTGCCAGGAGGACATCAATCACTTCATTTTCACTGGCAAAGTAAATCTGAATTGGCACACCATCCTGAGTGAAATTGCCTGTATTACTATCATCAGAACGGGGACCAAATTCGTGACGCTCAAACATTTCATCAAATTCTGCCTGATACACTTCTACTGCCCGGCGCGAACGCAGTGAAATCGCGTTGTTATTGTTACGGTATACGCCGTTCATTGTGTAATTCATTGAGCCGAGCCAGACAGTAATGCCATCCATAATCATGAATTTGTTGTGCATCAAAGCGCTACGTTCATCATCGACAATGGGAATACCGGCTAATTCAAGTTCTACGATGGTTGAATCATCGTCTTCCAGACCATGCTCATCATCTGTTACGACGCGAACAGTGACGCCCCGTTCATGAGCATCAATAATTGCTTCCGTGATGACTTCGTTATTCAACTCGAATGCTGCAATATCAAGGGTGTTATTTGTCGCGTTAATCGCCGCTGCCAGACGTGTATCTACGCCACCAACATATTGCGAACGGTCACGGGTATTGGATGGAGTTGTAAAATACAATTGCCAGAAATCACCCTCATATCCGAGTCCGAGAGGAACATCAATTTCAGTAAAATCACCTGTTGATGTTCGCGGGGATGTCACTTCTGTATTCTGGTCATCACCTGTCCCTGTGATTCCGAGTAAATCAACCCCTGTTACCGCATAGATGATAAAGCCAATGACCACTACAAGAATCGCGAGAATCATACTCGCGCCGGAATTACCACTCTTCTTATTCTTCGCCATAATCTAATTCGTCTCCTAAAATAGGATTATTTTCTGCTAGATTTATACTATGAGGGTTAGGATTTTCCAACTCCTGGTCGTCATTTTCTGTAATATTATCCGGGTCTCCGGCTGGCTCATCTTCTGGATTGTCATCGCTCGCAGGAGATAGCACCTGTAGCAAAGCAAGCAGATTGCCTGTCATATTGGCTTTATCATCCGGCAAGGCTGCAAATAATTCATCAGCACCAGGACCTTCCCAGCCCAGAGGTTCAAGATACATGATGACTTTCTTCATGTATTTCATCTGTCCCTCCATTTCATTAAATTCGCGCTGCCCCACAAAACGGTTAATCCCTTTGAGAAGTTGCCGCATGAAACGGGCTTTCTGTTCAAATTCTTCGGGGAACTCTGTCGCAAGGCGGTCAATTTGTGATTGACCCCATTCGAGCAATATGGTTGCTTCTGCATCATTCAAATCATCCCGCAGAGAGGATGATTCATATAGACGTTCTTTTTCTGCTGCGATTTCTTCCGGTGATGGCATAATCCACTCCTCAATACCTGTTACATCCTATACAGGCTAGTTTTAATGGGGAATGCCATGCTTTGCAACTCAAATCACACAACTTCAGTACATCCACAGGGGCAAAGTGACGCACCATCCGGCGGAATATAGCCTTCTGTACCGACGGGTAATCCCGAAGCAATTGAAAATTCTTCAACATAGGGGAATAAATTATCACCGGGGCATTGTGTCAGGGGATTAAAATGCCTGTGAGACGCAATGTGCGTTAATTTGAGGCGTTCAGCAGCCCAGTTTATCAACGCAAGAGTGCTTTGAAGTTGTACGTCTGTGGGGTTTTGAATCATGAAATTCCCTGCGAGACAGATTCCTAAGCTACCTGTGTTATAGGTCTCGACATGTGTGCCACGTGCATGAATATCACGCCCTTCGTAGATCAGACCATTTTGCCCGACAATGAAATGATAGCCAACATCTGCCCAGCCACGTTGATTGCGATGCACATCTTGAATTTCCAGTAAGGTATCGAGGTCATTACCTTCATAAAATGCCGAATGATGGATAATCACAGTCTGATAAGCATCATCCAGTTCACCATCATAGGTTCTCCAGCCTTCAAGGTTATCATCACTATAAAATCCATTTTCATTGTCTGCATTGTAATTTGGCGGCAATGCTCCCCAATCAGCACGGCTAATCACAGGCGGCATCGGGAATCGAGGTGTTGCTGTCGGGATAGGAGATGGGGGAACAGGTGTGTCTGATGGGACAGGTGTTTGCTGACTCAGTATCAATAAACCTGTGCCAACTGTGCCGGAACAGACACAGAGCATAGAGCCTGTGCCCAGTACACCCATTCCGATTAGAAAATTACGCCGCGAAATTCTAACTTTGCGATTCATGATTATCCGTATTGATCCATAATGCTTCAATATGTATGGGTACATCGACGATGCACCCTGTTTGAATTATAGGCGTAATTGCAAAATCCGTTTACATTCGTAGGGTAATCGCACCTTAAATTTTGGTGTCACGACCTTCCCAGAATTCATCGCGCATCCGGCGTTTGAGTGTTTTTCCGGCTGCACTACGCGGGAAATCATCTTTAAGAACAACGTCACGCAATTTCTGATAACGGGCTTCAATGCGGTCATTGACCCAGTCACGAATTTCATCAGCGTTGATCCTCATGTCATCGACAATCACGGCTGCAACAGGTGCTTCACCCCATTTATCATCGGGCGCACCAAATACAGCCGCTTCGACAACAGCCGGATGCTGCACAATAATTTCTTCAATATCACGCGGGAAGACATTCACACCACCACTGATAATCAAATCTTTTTTGCGGTCTACGAGATACAAATAGCCATCTTCATCGACATACCCTAAATCACCGCTATAGAGCCAGCCATCACGAATCGCATTTTTAGTCAAATCAGGGCGCTTATAGTAACCTGCCATCAAAATAGGAGCTTTCCCGATAATTTCCCCGACTTCGTTCGGAGGCAGGTCATTGCCATTATCATCGACGATTCGCATTTCACAGAAAGCAGGGGGCACACCGACAGAGGCGGGTTTCGCTTCATATTGGGTTTTATCCAGCACAGTGACAAAACCTTCTGTGAGACCATATAGTTCATAGAACACACCGGGCAGGAGTTCATTGAGTTTTTGCTTATGCTCCAGATGCAAAGGCGCACCCACTGTCATAATCATTTCCAGAGATTGCATTTTTGCGGGGTCAAATGATGGGGAATTGAGCATCGCCACAATCTGAGAAGGCACCATCATGATATGGGTGATTTTCTCTTTTTCGACTGTTTCAATCAGACGTTCAACATCAAAATACGGATGCAAGACATATTTGCAGCCAATGTAAAACGCTGGCATCAATGTCAGGAATGCCCCGTTAAATACAAGCGATCCGGTATGTAAAACGACACTTTCAGGGGTCATACGCCAGCTCATGCCGAAGCCCATACAATAATTCGCACGGACATAATGGGTGTGCATGATGCCTTTAGGAAGTCCGGTTGTGCCGCTACTGTATATGATGTTATACAGGTCATCGCGTCCGATTTCAGCACGGGGAGGCTCAGATTCGCTTGCATCGGCTACAAGATCATCATAAAAGCCATAACCTTCTGTATCTGCCGAATCCACAAGGATAAATCGGTCATCCGACACATTTTCAAGCTGCTCACGGACAGCATCAATATGTTGTGCCATATCTTTGTTGGTGATGACCATGACCGAATCACTGTCGTTAATCAGACGTGCCAGACCTTCGCCCCGTAGCATCGGTGTCAGAGGAACAACGACCATTCCGGTTTTTGCTACTGCCCATAAAATATCGAGGACGGGTAAGCAATTCGGCAAAATCGTTGCAATCTTATCGCCTTTTTTAATCCCCATATCCAGCAAGGCATTCGCTAGCTTGTTGACCCGTGCATTAAATTCACGATAATTCAGTCGGGAATCTCCAAAAACGACCGCCTCGTAATCCCCTCTGAATTGTGCATGACGCGGCAATAGTGTCCCTAAATCCATTGTTCCAAAGTTCACTTAATAAGCCCTTTCTAAAGTTTAGTTCAAAATCACAATGCCTAATTATTCACAGCAATCGGATACTTCAAAATACCAATTTCCCTAATCCCATATCCGCTTGAGTGCCCATGATGCCATTTCGGAAACTGCTTCATCCGCATGTTGGGACAGTTTTTCCAGCGCAGGTTTTGAACGTGCATCTGCCAGATTGCCAAGTATCTCACAAATTTCGATAAGCAAATCGGGATTATCAGTGTTATTGACTTCGCCAACCAGGGCATCAACCGCTACACGCCCGACTTTGCCGAGGCTCTGTTTTGCAAAATAGCGCACGTTGTAATCGTCATCATGCAAAAAGGCATCAACCAGTGCTTTTGCAGAGTCATCGCTACCGATTTCGCCTAATGCCTCGGCAGCATGAGAGCGCACAGTATCATCCTTGTCATGTAATGCGTTACACAGTGCAGGAACAGCATCCGATGAACCAATATTACCCATAGAGTCAGCCGCCGTGCGACGAACGACTTCATCCTCATCCTCAATGAGCTTGAACAAAGTGGGAAGCACTAAATCTGCCTCTTCCCGCGTGCCGAGTGCTTCTGCGACACGAACCCGCACAACTGATTCTTCATCTTCACTGGCATCTATAAGTGGCTGAATCACTATCGGTTGTTTATCCCGTCCGAGCTTGAATGCTGCATAGAGTCGTTCGTCAGGGTCTTTGCTATTTTTCAATTGCCAGATGAAATCGTCTGTTGTGAAGTCGTCACTCATGATTTTAGCTCCGCCGTATCTAAGATAATGGTCACGGGTCCTTGATTATGAATTTCCACCTGCATCATCGCCCCGAAAACACCTGTTGCAATCTCTTGAATCCCCTCTTTTTTGAGACATTCTGCATAATATTCGACCAGTGGTTCAGCAATATCAGGTTTTGCAGCATCAGTAAAAGAGGGTCGGCGACCTTTGCGAACATCAGCATAAAGTGTGAATTGCGAAATCACCAGAATCCCCGCTCCGGCATCTATTCCACTGATATTCATTTTACCGTTTTCATCTTCAAAAACCCGTAAATGAGCGGTTTTTTTCGCCAATAATTCCGCATCTGCTTTTGTATCACCATGTGTTACGCCAACCAGAGCCACATAACCATTGCCGACTTCTCCTACAATTTCTCCATCAACGGTCACATTTCCTTTGCTGACCCGTTGTAAAATAACGCGCATTCTGTCTCCTTACGATGTACTCACACTAAAAACTAATGGTAAATGATAACCCTTAACCGGATTGTATTATAAGATTTTAATTGCTTAAGTGTGAAAATATCGCCGATTGCTATACACTATGACGGTAGCGATTGCATTATTCATCCTCGTCTGAAGGAAGGTTTTATGGTGTCCTTTTTAACTACAGAGCGCGAACAGGCAGGTTGGCGTTTCCTGTTATTGTGGATTCTTGCAAGCAATGTCGGGTTTTTTATAGGCATCGGACTTGAAATGCTCCTGTTCGGACGGGTGACACTCTATTTTGCCGTTCCTTTTGCCGGCATTGGTCAGGCGTATGTTGTTAATCGCCATATTTCGATTTATTTACCCTGGGCGGTCGGGAGTGCTATTTTCTGGTTGATCGGTGTCGCAATCGGCACACAGATTCTAAATTTGATGATGACACCGGATACACTCATCACACAAATTGTTTTCTTAGCCGTAGTCTCTCTCATCGGGGGCTTGCTGGCAGGCATCCCGCAATGGCTCTTTATGCGGGATTGGCTTCCGATTGGTATATGGTGGTTTCTGGTAAGCGCAATCGGTCATGGGCTACTCATATCAGGGCTTGTAACCGGATTTATTTTGATGACTTTCATCACCCGCGACGCAATCCCGATGGAAGGGCGACATTACGAATTGTCCGGTGATTACTAGGCTAAATGCCCGATTTATCCCAAAATCTATGACATATAACCCAAATACAGACTCAACTTATCCCAAATTGTGCCGGGCGTGTCCCTTGCAGGGATAGCATCAATGCGTACAATAGAACAACTTAATTGCCCCTGAATAAGATTAGGATACATAGAATGGCTGATAGCCTATTCGATAATCGGTATCGCTATGATTACATTTATCCGCGTGGACGCAGTGGTGAAACACTGCGTGCAGTCGATACGGAAAATAATGACCGCAAAGTGGTTATCAAGCGACCTGCGCCCAATGATGCACCGCCCATTCGCGCCGGACAGGAAGTTAGCATCACCAATGAGCGCCGTGCTTTACAACGTCTCGCCGGGCATCCTGTTCTGACAGCACTCCTCAACGAGGGGCAATTTTTTGTCGGTGGAATGCCCCATCAATATATTGTGATGGAGCGTGCTGAGGGCAAAATCATCGGCGACGAAATCCTTGAACTTAATGCCAATGGCGACCGTCTCCCTGAACTTGAATTACTGGTTATTATTGATAATCTGCTGGATTTATTACATGCGGCACATGCTAAAGATATTGTTTATAACGATGTTGATGCCAAACACTTATTCTGGAATCGTGAAGCGTATCAATTAAAGGTCATTGACTGGGGTAATGCGGTTTTCCTGGAAGGTGATGAAGTTACACAACAGGGTATTAGCCGTCAAACTGATGTCTATCAGGTCGGGGAATTACTGTATTTTATCGTTACAGGTGGACGACGTGCCGAAGTGCCCCGTGATGCTGATAGTGAGTTTGCAATTGATTTCGGGGATGATAACCGTCGGGTGCATTCCCGTTTACAGGAAATCATCAGTAAAGCGCTACATCCCAACATCCGTTTGCGTTACCCGAATATTCCGGCTCTGCGTGCGGATTTATCAAATTATCGTGCGCCGATTGAACGTGAACGCAATGTCGCTGTATCCGGTATTGCTGATAGGCTCAAACGTGAAGATTTGCCCATGTCCGAATTACGGGCATTGCGGACAACTATCGAACCACTGAGCAAAATGGATCCCGGTTATCCACCGACAAGAGAATCCCATAACATCATCGTTGACCGTTTGCGCGATTTATCCGTTGAAGCTGATTTAGATGCTGTTCGAATTTATATGCTCAATGGCAACTGGAATCGCTCTGCTGAACTTATTCGTGATTTACGTGAAAATGCCGGGACAAAAACAGGTGGCTTGAGCGATTTACTGCTCGATATTTGCATCATCCTGACAGACACCGGAATCGACCCAACACCTGAACCGATTGTGGATGCCATCAATCAAATTTTTGATGGACAACACAATGCAGCAGCCGTCAATCTACTGGATGATGTTTCAGATGACCGTCAACGGGCATTACAGTGGCAAATAGCCGAGCGTATCAGTTCGCATATGCCAGAAGTGCTTTTACTGCGTCCGAATCTCTATCGCATCAATAACGCGCTGCGTCAGACTGCAATTGATGGTTATGATGCTGATGAAGCCCGTAGTTTCCTCAACAATATTGATACCACTCTGGATAATATCGCTAACGGGTCACTGGATTTAGCTTTCCTGCGGGATAGTTACCGTGCAGTCGTCGATACACTCACGACACTGAATCCCCTGTTACAGACATTCGCGGCACAGCATCAACTCTCAACACGTAGAGTGCCAATCAATTCACTGGAAAGAGCACTCAGTGCAGCAATGGCATTAGCGGATAATATGCACGTTATCGGCAATCAGGCGACATCCACCCGCGAAGCACTACACGCACTGGAAACCAGCAAAGCAATCGACCCGACCAATCCGATCTGGAATGATTTAGAAGATTTACTCAAACGTCTCTATGAGCGTCTGCAAAATAGTCAGACTTATGTCCCGGTAGCAGATGGTAGCGATCTGGAAGAATGGCTGGAAAACAATCGCGATAAATTGCGTCCGTTTCAAGAACGCCTCTTCGATGACATGCTAGGTAATATGGTCACGGGTTTAGATGAGGCACTCATAGCCTGGAAAAATTATCAAAAAGTTGTGCTGACAGGTAATCGTGACCGTGCTGTTTCAGCATTGGAACAGGCAAGCCGCTCTGTAGGCACAATTAGCCCGGCACTGAGTCAGTGGTTCAGGCAATTGCGAACAGTGGTTGAAGGTGCAAATTACATCGAACGTCATGCGCTCCCCGGTGGATTGGGACGTGCATTAGCCGATGGATGGTCTGCATTCGATAAAGGACGTTTGGGCGATGCGGAACGATTAGGGCAACAGGCACTCGAAATCGCCCGCAATGATGATGCCACCCGCGCTGCAACCCGTTTACAGGATATTGCCCGTTTAAGCCGTGAATGGGTTGAACGTAACGGTGTCGCCAGTGGTAGTCGTTCAAAAGCCATGCTAGATGCTGTCGAAAAATTATTCACTGATGAAGAAAATAAATTACGTCTCGATTTTGAAGCACAGATGCCCGGCATAGATACTTATCTCAAAGCGATGAGTAAAGGACTGGTCTCCACTTTTGCCAATACCAGCACAGCCGGGTTACGTACCCTGTTTTTCTATTATTTGCTCCAGGGAACGCTCGATGTTCATGACAACTTATTAACTGATGGCGAATTCTGGCGTGAAGCTGCTGTCAAAACACTGGAAGAAACAGGCGAACGGCATATCGCAACCCGCACACTCGATGAATATATCACCCATCGCCGTGACCTGATTGAAGCACAGCGCATCTTCTCACAAATAAATGGCAAGCATATCCTGCCCGAATTAGCACAGCATCGTGTTGCGCTAGAGAATAATGCCCAGGCACGCTTATTATCATCAGGAATTCAAAGTCTCCGTGATGTCGAAATGGCGCTTCGCGATTGGACAGATGGTGATTTCAGAGCAGCAGGTCTGAAATTGGAAGAATCAGTGCGCGGCATCACCGAAGTTGAAAAAGCTGCGAATCTGGAATTAGAAGGCTATCGTGCGTGGCTCATGGATATGATGGAACATGCTGCAACGCTTACAGTTCGTGCAAGAGAAATGCGGGCAACCATCGAACAGCGCCCTGATTCGCCAGAAGATAGTATCGGTGAAACACTCCATCGTCAGGTGATGACAACAGAACGACTATTAGGTGCAGAATATAGTGCCACACTGAAACAATGGCGGGATACTTACGAACAATTTATTGGTATTTACACCGCAGATGAACGTCGTAGCAAACGTCTTGAAAGACTGAACGAATTTTTCCGTGCGTTATTCATCGACCAGCATCCTGTCTATCCACTGTATCGTCACTGGTATGCTGTATTAGAGGCACAATCCGAATTCGCTGCCCCTGTTACAGACGACCCGACTCCGCGTGAAGAAGCTGTTGATGAAATTCCTGAAATTGTCTATCGCACAACAGATGGTGATGTCATCCCTGATGTAGTGCCACCGCGCAGCAATAGTAATATGGGGCGCATTATCTTTTTCGGCGCAGTCTCAATAGTCGCCCTTGTTGTGATAGGTTTTGTCGGATTTAGTCTGTTTAATCAAGATGATACACCTGAAGTTGCAGTCACTATCAGTGCCACACCAAACGAGGAAACACAGGCTGCAATCGTCAACGCGACGGAGACAGAACTGGCATTCGCGGAGAGCTTGCCATCTAATACGGCTGTGGTTATCGCAACAGACGCACCGTCTGCAACTGCAACCCGCGACAACACACCAACAATTATCCCGACAGCCACCAACGAACGTAGCATCGTCGTCGATACAGAAACGCCAACAAACACAGCAACCCATACACCAACAGCAACACCGACGATTCCAACAGATACGCCAACACCGACATATACACCGAGCATCACACCAACATCACCACCACCGACACCGACAGACTTACCACCGGACGGTGTGAGAGGACGTCAGGATTTGCTGGCACTATTTAATCGCACACCGGATTTACCCTTCAATCAGGCAACATTTTTCGCTGTAGAAGGCGGCTATCAACTGGAAACAGATTCCAGTAGCACGGGAGATGTTGTTCGCATTGTGCCATCAATGGAATTTTTAGAACAATCTTATGGCAATGATGCAGCAAGCCGTATCACCAGTATTGAAGCTGACATTTCACTGCTTGTATTCAATCCGGCATTGCTGGATAGTGAAGAGGGGGTATTCTTTGGCATCAGCATGGAAAGCGCAACCGATGGCAACAATATCGGGGTTCAGATTCAAGCACTCGACACCACAACCATTACTGTCTTTGATGTTCAAAACGGAACGTTAAACCAGCTTAGAACCCGTTCTGTTGGTTCAATTGTCGTGCGTTTGCGTATCGACCGTGACCCTCAAACAGGCGACATCCTGTTATTCTTAAATGATGAACAACTCGAACCTGCGATTAGTTTCTTTGAACCGGATGCACAAATCGTACCCGTTCTCAGTGTTAGAGATGGTGGTGTCACGATTCGTATCACTGATTGGCGAATTAGCTTGCGTTAAAACATTAACGCTTCTATATCAATTCCTAACTTACAATAAAGTATAGAGGGTACAGGTCATTTGTAGTGACCTGTTGCAACGATACTTTACGGAATTGAGAGACTGGCTACCGACGCTATCATGATTGATACAACATTGTCCAACACCATAAAAATCTTGATTGTCGAAGATGACCCCATCCTCGGGGAAATGATTGAAGATGCTGTTACCAGAAAATACGAGCGAGTTACTCTGATAAACAGTGCCGAACAGATAATGCACATCATTGAAGAAAAATCTATTGACCTCATTCTCTTAGACCTCATGTTACCGGGGGTAGATGGTTTTGATGCACTTCAAACGATTCGCCGCCACTATTCCGGGGAAGAAGTGAGTGTCATTATCATGAGCGCAATTGATGATGCAGATTCAATCGTGCATGGTTTTGAATATGGCGCGAATGATTATATTGTCAAGCCAATTGAAATTTCCGTGTTACTGGCACGGGTCGCAACACAGGCGAAATTAATACGATTACAGGCTGAGCATCGTGACTATATCGAAAATCTTGAAAAGGGCGATAAACTCAGCAAGCAACTCAATCAGATTGCATCCCATGATCTCAAAAATCCGCTTCATAACTTACGTATTGCCGAGGAATTGTTACGGGAAGAAACCAATGGTAACGCCCGGGTACAACAATTGCTGAACACGGTCAATGCCTCGCTGGATATGATGGAACAGGTTGTTGGCTCATTTCTGGATATGGTCGCAATCCAGACCCGCAGTCTCCAGCTAAAAGAAAATCCCGTCCTTATTCGTGATATTGTCAATAATGCCTACACACAATATGAACTCATCGCGGACAAAAAAAATATCAAAATGTCGTTAGGCGACACAGATGGTATCGTGATTGCTGACCCGGGTCGCATGGCACAAATTGCAGGGAATCTGGTCAGTAATGCGATTAAATACAGTCCGCCGGATTCAGAAATCCACACATGGAGCAGTGTCCATGATGGGATTCTGCGTTTAAGTGTTGCAGATTCAGGCAAAGGTGTCCCGGAAGAAGAACGTCATTTACTCTTCACCGAATTCGGACGCCTCAGCACACGCCCGACAGCAGGAGAAGGCAGTACCGGACTCGGATTGTGGATCGTCCGGCACTTAATTGAAATGCAGGGTGGGCGCGCCGGAGCAGATTTTCCTAACGAAGGGGGTTCGATTTTCTGGATTGAATTACCTGTTGCCGATGAAGATGATCTGGATTAACGCCCTTGCACCCACTGTTGCACAATCATAATTGCCCGTAAATTACGTTCAAATTCAGTGGATTGTGCAGTTGCCAGTTCAATATCGAGCGCCGGAATGCCAATACTATCAACCCAGCCCGGCGCTGTTCCCGTGACCGGATATTCATCAAATTCTGAACCATAGGGATAACCGGACGCTTCACCATAGATAGCAGCCAATCCATCTGAATCAGCAGAATTTTCGCCACAATTTCCCGCAAATACCCCGTTTGCAGCCGAATGATAAAACATCACAGCAGAGGGGTTCACACGTTGAATCAAACTCCCGAGAGCAGTTGATTCAGGTTCGGAAAATGCTTCTGTCCCGGGGTCTACGATACCCTGACCGAATTGTGCATCCGGCGACCATCCACAAGCCCAATTCCGATTCAAATCAACATTATTCCCGTTGAATCGCCCTTCTAAAATCCGTCCCCGTGATTGTCCATCAGGGTTCAGCACGGGCACAAAAATAAAAGTGATTTCCGGGTCAATTGCATCACGATTACTCTGAAAATGCACACGCAACTCTGATACCAGGTCAATCGTATTGGATTCAAATCCCGCGTGAATCCCGCCGACAATCATAATAACATAACGCCCTGTGCCGTAGCGATACGATTCTAAATCACGCCCACCGGCTGATTGTCCGAAAACAAAGCGTTCCGGCAGAGCAGTTGCTGTCATCGTTGGAGAGGGTAAAATGGTTGGAGTAATCGTATCGGTAGCCATTGACTGTAAACGGGATGTCGCCGATGGTGTTTCAGTGTATGTTGCAGTAGCTGTCGCCGTAACAGACGGGGTAAAAGTGGCTGTTGGTGATTCTGATGGGTGCAAGGTTGCCGTTAGTGTTGGAATACGAATCAGAGTCGGTAATGGTGCTTGCGTTGCAGGGATATTCTGACAGGCAGAAACCAGGCAAACCAGGAGCATAATCACTGGAAAACGACGCAAAGTTATATAGCTATCTTTAGATGAGGTGCAGAATATCACAATTTGCCTTACAATTTAGATAGAAATCATTATTTTACTGATTATTGAAGAGGGATGGCTCATGGTAAAGTTGAAATCCTTGTGCATAGGGCTGGCACTCATTTTACTATCAACAGCTTGCCTGCAACAAACTGAGACAGCAGCATTGCCCACTCTGGTTGAGTTCCCGACTGAAACAGAAACCCCGATACCATCCGATACACCGGATGTGACGGATACAGCCACACCATCCAATACGCCAACAGCAACGGAAACTCATACTCCTACGGCAACACCAACGGAGACCAATACACCGACAGCAACATGGACACGTTTGCCTTCTGCTACACCGACCAGTACGCAGACGTTCACGCCATCACCATCGCCAACAGAGACAGCAACCCTGACGCCAATAGCAACCCGTACACCCGACACCCCGGTGATTGAAACGTTCCAATCATCTGTCACAAATGCGAATAATGGCGACCCGGTCATATTACGGTGGGTGGTTCGCGCTGATTCAGCCCGGCTGGAAGTTATTGATGCGAATGGTAATATTACCTCGCAATTTGACGTTAACCTCATCGGCACATACTCGACCACCATCCCGGCAACTGGCAATGTTGTCACCTATCGTCTGACCGCCATTCGTGGTTCTCAAGAAGTACGCTCAATTGTCACGGTGGATATGACACAAAATTGTACGATCAACTGGTATTTCCCGAATCCTCCAACAACAGCCCGTTGCCCGACAGGTATCGAGCAATCCTCGCCTGTTATTGTACAGCGCTTTGAAGATGGCTTCATGTTCCGTGCTATGGCAAACAATCAGAGCCGCGTCTGTGGTGTTCAATTTGACCGCAATCTCTATACCTGCTATGACGCGCAGAATTACACGGGAACACCATCCGTAACACCTCCAACAGGATTATTTGTGCCGGATACGCAGCTTGCCCATACTTTCTACGATAATCTGGCGACCGGAGGCTTCTGGTACGACGTTATCGGATGGGGAACAGCAACAGGCTCAACTGTCAACACGCGGTATCAGGATGGGGAAGATAATAAACGCTATTATGAATTTTCGGATGGCATTTATGCTTTTGACCTGAATCTATCAGGTATAGGTGTTCCGGTAACGGCAATTACCCCTCCCTGATCTTTGAAACGAACCAACCAATCTCTAACAGCCCCGATGTTGTGACAGACGCATCGGGGCATTATCATTATGTACAATTATTCTGACACTGATTAAGACCAATCCCATGAGAAATTTACTCAATCGTCTGACAGAAAATATAGCAGATTCGACCAGCTTACTCGCAATCGTCACCGCGATTTTGCTGATTGTGTTGTATGCCAGTACGGGTAGCATGATTCTACTGTTTGCATTCATCCCCTACACAATGCTGGGCGCGGCAGGCATCTATAGCAAACAACGTGAACTGGCAAACGAGAAACTAAAAACAACGGAAGCTATTCTGACCACCCGCGAAGTATCCGTGAATAACCTCAAAGACATTACAACCAGTATGAGCGTAACAGTTGATGGGTTGGTACGGGCGACTCATGCGATTAATGATGTCACCGCGCAGCAATCGACCAGCGCTCAGGAACAGGTAGAGGTCATTGGTAGCACAAATACAATGCTCGATACTTTCCTGGAATTATCATCTCAAATCAGCGAACAGGCACGTCAGATTACCCGTTCATCGCAGGAAGCCGCCGACATCTCCGAACAGGGTCAACAGGCACTTGAGCAGACCTTCCAGAGTATGAAAGATATTCGTGAACAGGTTGAAGCAATTGGTTCGACGATTGTCACGCTGGCACGCCACACCCGTCGCATTGACGACATCATCACCTCTGTTAGTGAAATCGCGACACAATCGAATCTACTGGCGCTAAATGCTTCGATTGAAGCGGCACGCGCAGGTGTTCATGGACGCGGTTTTGCAGTTGTTGCCGACGAAGTACGCGAACTCGCCAGTCAATCGACTCAATCCGCAACTGCGATTCGCTTTATCCTCGGCGAAATCAAAAAATCCATGAAAGAGACTGTCGAAGCCACACAAACAGGCATCCAGAATGTCGATTCCGGTGTGAGCAAAACTCAGGAAGCCAATGAAGTCATTATTCAGCTTGCCAGCAATGTGCGTGACTCCCGTGATGCGGTGAATGATATTTACGGCATTATCCGGCAACAGGCAGATGGTATGGAAGAAATTGCTATCAGCATGGATCGAATCCAGTTGATTACACGGCAAAATCTGGCAAGCACCCGCACTGTTGAAAGTGTCTCATCCAGCCTGACCCGTCTCGCTAATGATTTGCAGACTGTTTTCAACCCGGACACCTTGCAACAGGTCATGTCGCCATCAGAACAAGCATAAAATTACAAATCACATTATACTGATAGCATCATTCGCATATCGAAGGGACTGTTAGTATGGGACGCTTGTTTATTTTTCTCGGGATTGTTCTGATTTTTGTGGGGGTCGGACTGATGATTGCCGTATTCTCAGTCTCGGATGTGCCCTTTATTGAAGATATTATGGTCGAGCAATTTTGTGAACCGAGCGAAACCTCTATCACCCATGCCAGTCGATTGTCATTTAGTGGCACACAAAATTCTACATCGGTCTGGTTCTGCGATGACAATGAAGGTAATCAGCGTGAAATCACAAACCAAATCGGATTAACAGCCGTTGTGGTCTTTTTAGTTCCCTTCTTAACCGGGATGTTCATGACTTTTCTAGGTGCATGGCGAATTCAGCGCAGTTTCACCAAAAATATCATGTCGAACCTCGGCTTGCAAAGTACGGATGGGGTGCAGGTCTATACGACACAGGGCGGCACAACCATTGACATGCGAAGTGGCAAAGTCTCACCGCAACAACAGGAGCAGGTCAATCAAATATTGCAATCAGTATCGAGTGCTTTTGGTGCGCCAGCGAGTTCATCTTCATTAGCAGACCGCCTCAAACAGCTAGAAGATGCCTACAACCAGGGGCTTATCTCACGCGAAGAATATGACCGCACCCGACAGGCTATTCTGGATGGCATGGATGACAATATCTAATCATGCGGGATAATTTATTCGTTCCATCATATGGCTATCGACGGGATTATCAGTATGGGTCGTTTATTTCTTTTCATCGGTATCATTTTAACGCTTGCAGGTCCCGGACTCATGATTGCAGTATTTTCAGTTCAGGACATTCCGTTCATTCAAGACATTCTGGTTGAGCAATATTGTGAGCCGGGTGAGTCAATCACTCATGCGAGAGGTGCAAGTCTTCCCGGGGCAAACACTTACAGTGACATCTGGTACTGTGATGATAATGAAGGTAATCAGCGCGAAATCACAGGTCAAATCGCAGTGACCGGAATCGTTCTATTTGTAGCCCCTTTTCTCATCGGGATGATACTGATATTTGCCGGCGAATGGACAATGGTTCGTAAGCATCGGTGGACAGTTTCACAAGACACGGTTGCATCAGATTTAGATGTTAGAAGTTTGCCCGGGGTTTAAAATATTTGCCTGTTAAACAGGGAATAACAGGGGCATATTTCTTGAAAAAGGGCGTTTAGCGTTCGTTTTCCGTTAGAAACGTTTGTTGTCATGGGCAGGTAAAAACCCGATTTTTGTCTATGGAATTGGTAAAGTGCCTGTTTTGAGGATAGCACAAAACGGGCAGACTATGTTGTGCATATGACCGTTCATATTCACGTTTATTGAGTAGAAAAATGGGCGGCTATTTTCGGGGATAATGGTTGTGGCATAGAAAGCCATCACCCCATAAACATCATTCTGTGAAATGCCTATCTTTTGTCCATAGTGCCGGATTATAGAGGGTATATTCCCGCAGAATAGTCAATTCACGGGCATTGCGGATAATCCGGTCATGAAACGAGCGTTGCCAGACAGGTGTGCCTGATGAATTGCGTTTTTCATTGATTCGTCGTGACGAAAAAGTTTTTAAAGCACGTACAATTTCAGACAATCCATGTTGTTTGTAGTTTTCTAGCG
>ENA-OWNT01000610-OWNT01000610.1-seawater-metagenome-genome-assembly--contig:-NODE-610-length-71801-cov-13.082859_pt1 | contig 71801 bp, 57 predicted proteins | sample MGYA00238136_ERZ651165 | MGnify/ENA primary metagenome ERZ651165 (study PRJEB26861, sample SAMN08777766) | seawater metagenome | isolation source: coastal seawater | place: USA: Florida | collected...
GGCGAGGACTCCGAGTGGGCCCCCTCCGACCGCTTCGCGGCCACCTCCCCCTGAAGGGGGAGGACATGGGCGTTCTCACAGTCCTCCCCCTTCAGGGGGAGGGGGCCCTACTCCACCGAAGTGAGAGCTGCTCGCACGGGCGCATCGAGCAGCTCTGCCATCGCCCGGTGGCCGTCGGGCGAGAAGTGCACAGGGTCGATGAACAGGCGCCGGTGCGGGACATCGAAGACCGGGTCGCGGTCGAGGGCCACCGATGGGTCCACCAGGGTGATGTGGTCCCAGCGAGAAGCAACGTCACGGACGGCGTCTTGGGCGACCGTGGGCGCGCGGAGCGGGACGGGGTCGGTGTCGCGGAGCTGCCGAAGGATGGCGACCGCGCCGGCCGGGTCGTCGGGGGCGAGCGCCTCGGCTTCGGCGAAGCGGTCGGCCGGACAGGTCCCTGGCGCACAGTCCTGTCCCCCCGGCCACGACGTGAGCTTGCACACCGGCACCACCATCACCACCGGAACATCGCGCTCGTGCGTCATCCAGGCCACCTGTTCCAGGTTGGCGGCCAGCCCCTCCACCGCCAGCCGACGCGCGTGGGCATCCAAGGTCTGGACCTCGTGCTGCTGTGGGGCCATCCCGGGGCGGGCGCGGCGGTCGGTGCCGGTGGTGGGACGCAGGACGCGAGAGAGCTGAGCGAAGAGCTGCAGGTGCGACAGAGCCCCGTGCACGCGGGCGAACAAGCCCGCCGACACACTGCCGTAGCGCTGCTCGAAGAAGGCGTTGCCGAAGTCGTTGTGGCCTGTGTAGACCACCACCGCAGACAGGTCGACCGCAGACAGCTCGCGGGTGAGCCGCACCACATCGTGGCTGTCGAGTCCGGGGCTGCCCAGGTTGACCACCTCGACGTCGAGGGCGGTGGCCAGGCGCCCGGAGAACTCGCGTGTGTGGTGCACATTGGGGGAGCCGCCATGGACCGAGCTGCCGCCGAGCACCGCAACTCTGGGTGCGTCGGACCGCGCCGAAAACGCCGGCACATCGCCACGTCCCACGCGCAGGGTGGCCTGTCCGTCGGTGATGTCGAGGTAGGACTCGTGGGCCCCGAGCGCCGAGTACACCGCGATGGCAGCCGGCGGAGGCCCGAGGACCGCCCGCATCGCAAGCTCCAGGCCGATGAAGAACCCGAGCGTCAGCAGCCCGCCGAAGAGCGCGCGCTTCCAGAGTGCAGTGCTCATGGTGCGTCCGCCGGCAGGCCCAGGAGGTCTGCCACAATCGGCGTGAGCACCGCCCCCATCCGCTCCGAGCCCACCCGACTGAAGTGGTTGCGGTCGGCCATGAGCACCGCGCGGTCCTCGCCAGCCAGCAGCACCCCTGGCTCCACCACCTGCACATGGTCGTGGTCGGCAGCCACACGGTGCAGCATCCGGGTGTAGTCGGTCAGCGTGCCATCCACCTCGGTGCGCAAGACCTCGGGCATCAGGAGAACCCGGGTGCTGCCAGATGTGGCGGCGGCGATGGCCCGCAGGTTGTCTTCGGCGTGTGGCAGGGGAACCTCGGGCACGAAGGTGTCGGCTTCCGACGACGCCACCCGCGGCGGACGCAGGATGAGCCCGACGCCGGTGAGCGCCCGCGACACGCCAACCAGGCCGCTCAGCGGACCAAAGCGCTCGGACCACGCCGCACGCTCGCGACGCGGTGTGCCCCCAGAGTCGGTGAGAACATCGTTGACGCCAATGTAGAGGACCAACAAGTCAGCTGTGGGTTCGCCGAGCATCTGGTCGACAGTGTGGGCGATGGTGAAGGTGTCTCGCCCCCCGTCTCCAAAGTTGGAGGTCCACAAGCGCGCCCCGGCGGGCAAGGCGTCGCACAAGCTCTGGTGGACTTGTGCGGGAAAGAACTGGCTGGCGTTGTTCTTGAACTGGAACGCCCCGCCCGTGGACGAGCCCCCGGCCCATGCCACCCGCACCACACGCTCGGCGGGCTCGGCCCCACACGTCCCGGTCCACGTGGCCACCGCCTCCCGCCAGTCGGAGTCGGAAGCCGGGCCGCCCGCGAGCGCATCGTGGTGCCAGACCGTGTTCAGGTAGGAGAATCGCACGCCCCACTCCACCGCCAGGACCCCCACCAGCACGCCTCCCAGGAGCAGGTTGACGCCCGCACGCGGAGCATGGTCCAGGAAGAAGCGGGCCGACCCGGCCAAGCGCAACGTGCGCCACGCCACCACCAACGGAAAGCCCGCGTACCACCCCAGGCTCGCCAGCCCGAGGAGCGCCGGCACATCGCCCAGCCACCAGGCACGCTCGTGGATGCGGAGCCAGGGAAGCAGCACCACCGGTGACAGGACCACGAGCCCACCGAACACAACCTCCACAGGCGAGACCGGTCCGTGCAGGCCTGCGACCGACGACGCTGCCATCGCCAGGGCAGGCCCGAGCCACCGTGCCGGTCGGTCGGTGCCACGGCGGACGGTGGTGGCGTCGTGGCGCAACACAGCCAGCAGCAGCAGCGGCAGGAGCGACAGCCCCAGGACCATCCGAGACAGCGTCCAGTAGGGCGTTCGCGTGAGGTAGGCCCGCTCCACCAGGGCCAGCCAGGTGGTGTCGGGGAGGGCCACCACCACCAGCGGCAGCACGCCCCACACCAACGACGCCAGAGTCCCACCCGACGCCGAGCCTGCCAGCGCCAGCCCCCACACAAACCCCAACAGGCCACCCACACCCACGGGAAGCGCCGGATGGGTGTTCGGCGCGAAGCCGTCGTCGAAGAGGACCGCCCCGGAGGCGCTGTAGAGGGTGAGGTGGTCGACCGCCGGCGCACCCTCCAGGGCGGTGAGCTCGAGGCCTTCGAGCGGTGCCCGGGCCAGCTGGACACGGCCGGCGGCCTGCGAGAGCCACACGCCCTGGTCGTCGCTGATGAGCTGCCACGGGCCGGTGTCGTCGCGCGCCACCCACGCCGCACCCTTGGCCGAGCCTGCGTAGTGGGTGGCCGTGAGCTGCAGCGCAGTGCGCGGGCCAGAGGCATCGGAGTCGAGAAACACGACCAGGGGGTCGGAGCCGTCGACCAGCGTGACCTCGACCTGTACCGGAGGCTCGGAGACCAGCGGCTGGAGCGCATCGGCAGCATGGAACGCGTGCTCTCGGATGACGAGCGCCCCATCCACCACATGGGCCCCCCGACCCAGCCCGGGGCTCGACAGCGTCTCGTCGAGCACCGGCGAGATGACCCGCCACTGCGACCGGTCCAGCTCCCCCGGCACCACAAAGGCACCGCTGAAGACGGCCCCAGCAGCCGCCCCGAGCACCATGCCCACCACCGCAGTCAGCACGGTGCGGCCACCGCCACGCCGGGCCCGACGGCGCCGACTCACCGCGGCTCCGGGGTCCCGAAGTCGTACCCGGTGCGCTGCAGCTCATCGACGAACCCGGGGTCGAGGGCCAGCTGGCGTGCATCCGCAGCCCGGGCCTGGCGAAAGCCCTTCCAGCGGGCCAACAGCTCGGACACCACCTCGGGGTGCTCCGCGGCCACGTTGTGGTCCTGGGCGAAGTCGGTGGCGTGGTCGAACAGGCAGTCTTCCGGCTCCCACGGCTGGCCCGGCCCGGGAGGGGTGGCCCCACAGCCTCGCTGCTGACGCAAGAGGGCCCAGCGGTCGGAGATCACCGCGCCCCGGACCACCCCCTGCGCCTGCCGCGCCACGCCGCCCTCCACCAGGGTGGTGCTCCGAACGGCCGGCACATCTCCGCGAAGCACGGGGACCAGGCTCGCGCCATCGATGTCGGCGGGGGGAACCGCCCCCACCAGCTCCAGCAAGGTGGGCAAGAGGTCGACGTGGCTCACGAGCGCCGACACCGGCTCCCGCGCACCGTCGAGCCCCGGGACCCGGATGAGCAGGGGCACGTTGACCACGCTGTTGTAGTAGGCATCGCCGTGAAGCATCTCGCCATGGTCGCCAAGCGACTCGCCGTGGTCGCCCACCAGCACCACGATGGTGCGGTCGGACCGCCCAGAGGCATCCAGCGCATCGAGCACACGGTCCACGTCGGCGTCCATCCGGGCCACCGCTTCGCGATAGTGCAGCCGCCAGCGCGCCTCGGCGGCCTCCCCACCCGCCGTGAGAACAGCCTCCAGGGGGTCGCTCCCAACAATCTCGACCACGCCCTGCTGGGCCGTTCCCCCCGCCATCCCGGGCATCGCACCCGCCTTCGAGTTGATCTGGGTGCGCCCCGCATTCCACAAGCCAGCGGTGATGCCGGTGGGGTCGGTGTCGGCGCCGTCGTCCGTCACCACGAACGGGAAGTGCGCCGTGCGGGTGTGGAACATCGTGAACAGCGGCCCTTCCGAAGCGGCTTGCGCCGACAGCCAGGCTTCGACCGGAGCCGCCGACGCCCCCGGCTCTCCGAGGTCGCCCCCCTTCATCCGTCCGTCGGGCGTTCCCCGCGGCGTGGGGATGATCTTCATGGTCTGGAAGCCGCGGTGCAGGCCGTAGTCGGGCCGGAAGCCCGAGGGGGCGTCGATGGTGAACGCACCGGTGGTGTAGCCGTAGATGCCCAGCACCTCGGCGAGGGTGGGCACGGTGTCGCCCAGGCCCTTGTCCCAGCCCGTGACCCCCGAAGAGCTGCCGAAGCGCCCCGTGAGCACGGCGGTGAGGCTGGCGAGCGTGAAGTTGGAGGCCGCGAAGGCCCGGTCGAAGGCATAGCCACCGTCGGCGATGCGGTCGGCGGCCGGGGTGAGCTCGGGAAAGTCGCCGTAGACGCCCACGTGGTCGCGGCGCAGTGAACAAGCGGTGATGAGCAGGATGTCGCAGCCCTGGCAGACTGCGGAGTCGGCCGGCGCCCCGGTGACGTCGGGCGCAGGCTGGTCGAGGTCCACCGTGCCGCCCCGCACCGGCGTGGGACCCGACGGCGTGGCAGGCTGGGCGACGGTGGTGACGACTTCGTGGGACGGGGCCGGTGCATCCGAGAGCAGGAGCCACGCGCTCCCACCTGTGATCACCGCCCCTGTGGTGAGCAGGAGGGCCTGCAGTGGCCGCTTGCGGTCGGTCGCACGGCGCTGTCGACGGGATGCCATGGGGCCCAGACTACCGCGAGCCTCCGTCCAGAGCGAGCAGGGCCGCCTCGTCGCAACATCGTGCCCAGTCCCCCGTACGGGCGTGAACAGATGATGTGGTCCAGGCCACTTCCCCCCCCATTCGCAGGAGCTCTCATGCGCACACACTTGTCCCTCTGGCTCGCCATCTCCGCCGCAACCATCGGGTGTTCCGACGACGGCAAGGAGGACTCCGGCGCTGTCGGCGAAGGAGAGGGTGAAGGCGAAGGCGAAGGCGAAGGCGAAGGTGAAGGTGAAGGCGAAGGTGAGGGTGAGGGTGAAGGCGAAGGCGAGACCATCGACCCCCGCTTCACCGACCTTGCAGCAGCGGTCGAGGCCGACATCCGCGGCTCCAACGCCACCGGCGCGCAGGTGGCCGTCTGGCTCGATGGCCAGTGCCACTACGTCGGCGGCTTCGGCAGTGCGTCAGCGTCGGAAGACCAGCCCGTCACCGAAGACACCCTCTTCATGATCGGCAGCGACACCAAGAAAATCACCGCGCTCATGGCCCTCCAGCAGGTGGAACAGGGCAGCCTGGCCCTCGACACCACCATCCGCGATGTGCTCCCCGACGTCGACGCGCCGTACGCCGAGCCCTTCCTCGACGCCACCCTCCACCACCTGCTCACCCACCAGGGCGGGTCGGCCGACTACGCCGACTGGAACACCGAAACCACCGACGACGACCTCTACAACACCGCCCACTCCGACTTCGGGCGCAACGCCTGGTCGATGGCCCGCCCCGGTGCGTTCTGGAACTACTCCAACCCCAACTTCTCCTTCGCCGGCCTGATGGACGAGACGGTGTCTGGCACGTACTGGGCCGACCGCACCATCTCGGATGTGGCCGAGCCGCTGGGCATGGCGCACACCTACGCCCGCAAAGCCGACCTCGAGGGTCCCGTCTCCACGGGCATGGGCCTCTCGGGCCAGTTCGACACCTCCATCGGCCCCGTCGACTTCGAAGACCACTGGGAGACCGCCTTCGTGCGCCCCGCCGGCCTCGTGTGGTCCACCGCCACCGACCAGTGCAAGCTCGCCGAGTTCCTGCTGCACGGCGACGAAACCATCCTGTCCGCCGACCTCCACGCCGAGCTCGTGGCCCCGCATGTCGAGCTCTACCCCGACCTCCCCGGGCAGTACGGCTACGGCCTGTTCTTCAACCAAGGCGGCCAGTTCGGCGCGGGCGCCTACTACGACATCCCCATCTGGTCGCACGGTGGCAACACGCTCACCCACACCAGCACGTTCTACCTGCTGCCCGAGCAAGACTTCGCCATCGCCATCTTGTCCAATGGCTACGGCGACAGCTTCGTCTCGTCGGTGGTGACGGCCGCCCTCACGCTCACCGAGCTGCCCGACCCCACCGACCCACCCGCGTCACCCGAGGTCGACCTCGACGCCGCAGCGGCCTTCGTGGGCACCTACTTCGACGAATACAACGTGGGCACCGTGGAAGTCACGATGGGCGAGGCCGGCCTCGAGGTGTCGATGCCCGACGTCGACGCCGCCGGCATCCCCTACGACCCCGCGCTCGAGGCCGTGACCACCCATGTGTGGGCCTTCTCCATCCAGGGCACCGAGCTCGACCTCACCTTCATCCCCGGCGACGACGGCGAGGCCTGGATGCGCAACCGGGCGTTTGTGGCCCGCCGTGCGCCCGAAGCCGAGCCTGCAGCGCTTGCGCGTCTCGCCGCACCCGTCGACCGCGGCCAACGCATCCAAGACGCCCTGCTACAGGCCACTCTGAAGCCCGTACCGTCGCCGCTGTCGCGGTGAGTCAGGCGGCCGGGGCGATGCCAGGCTGTGAGAACAGGGTGTTGAGTGCGTCGCCCACCACCATCAGGCCACCACACGTGGCCACGGCCATCATCACGATGCCCAGGACGATGATGAGCACCCAGCGACGGGAAGACTCGCTCATGACACGACCTCCGAGACCTCTGTAATCCGCCACTGCCGGCTACGGCGTGGCGAGCACCGAGGCCTGGACCGTGCCGGTGGCGTGCTCGGGAACGGGCTCTCCAAGGGCGGTGAAGATGGTGGGCAGCTGGTCGATGTGGCGGATGGGCTCGGCGAGGCGGTGGTTCTTGCGGACGCCCGGACCGGCGATGACAAACGGCGTCCAGACCGCCTTGGTGCTGGCGGGTTCGATGGACTGCTTGTAGCCGGTGGCGCGCGGCACACTGAAGACGGCCTGCTGGGCGGTGGTTTCTTCGCTCCAGCCGTAGCCGGGGTGGTTGGCGACGATGAGGTCGCCCACGCGGTCGGGGGGCAGGAAGCGCTGGTCGGCCTGTTCCCAGTCGAGCACAGAGGCCACCGGGGCCTTGCCGTCGCCATCCCGCAGGCTCAGCAGTGCAGCGCTCACCTCGTCGCGCAGGGCCTCGTAGGCCGGACCGGATGCACGGTTCCAGGTTCCGCCGAGCCCCTCCGGGTTGATGTAGACGCTGTACATCTGCAGGAAGACCACCTGTGAGCGGTCCCAGTCGACCACCTGGCCGCCGGTGGTGGGGTCGGTCTTGCGGGCCAGCCAGCCCTTCTGGGCGAAGAAGTCGTTGAGGCGCACCACCTGGTCCATCGGAGCGGCCCCGTGGTCGGAAGACAGCACCACGAGGGCATCGTCGCCCGCACCGGCCATGGCCTCGCCCAGGATGGTGTCGAGGCCCTGGTACATGCTGTGGACCTCGGACCACAGCTGCTGGCGCGTGGCGTCGTCGACCTCGGCGTACCGGCTGCTGGCAGGGTCGACGAAGCCCATCCACCAGCGGCTCGTGAGCATCTGGTTGGGGGTGTAGATGTTGTGAAAGACGGCTCCGGGCTGGTGCCGGGCGTACACCGACTTCACCGCGCGCGCGTGCCACTCCCACGACTGCCGGGCTTCGTCGAGGAAGGTCTGTTTGTCTTCGTTGTAGTGGATGAGCTGGGCGGGGAAGTTGTCGACGAAGTCCACCATCGGCCCCGCATCGGCCCGCAGCGCGGCGGCCTCTTCGGAGGGCTGGGTGACGGTGTCGTTGAGGGTGTCGACCAGCACGCGCACCCGGAAGTCGTCGTCGCCGGCCAGGCGCACCACGTGCAGGCGAATCGACGTGGGGATGTCGAGGGCCTTCCAGTCGACCGATGCCGCGTGCCAGTCGCTCCACTCCCCCTGCGCGAGGGTGGCGAGGTGCTGGCCCGAGTCGTCGAGGAACGCGAGCTTGTCGGGACTGCTGTCGGCGTCGGTGTCGAGGCCCACGACCCGCAGAGAGGCGCCGTAGACATCGAGCGTGGCCTCGAAGCGCGGCAAGGTGCCGTTGGGCAGACGAGAGACCGGTGTGGGCGGGCGGGTCTCGACGAAGCGGGTGAGCTCGGTGGACAGCATGAACAGGCGCGACAGGCGGCCGAGGTCTTTCTTGCGCGCGGCGTCGTCGTGCTCGAACAACAGCGCGGGAAAGTCGGCCCCCCAGCCCCCCCAGCGACCCCGCACCGTGACCCCGTTGTCGAGCTCGGGCGGTGTGGACCCCGGCATGCTCATCACCACCACCTTGCGACCGCTGTCTTCGAGCAGCGACCAGGCCGCGGGTACCCGTCGGGCCGACGAGCTGAAGCCGCCCACCGACGGCCGAGCGAGCGGGTTGCCGGCCGTGCGCATGGGACCATCGGCGATGCCGTGCACCTCGGGGGGTGCGCCGGTCATGAGCGTGGCGAAGTTGGTGGGGGTGTGGGACGGGAAGGTGGGGATGGAGTACCCGTAGGTGCCCCGGTCCATCAGCTTCTTCAGGTTGGGCAGCTTGCCTTCGTCGGCCCAGCGGAAGACGTCGAAGACCTCGGGGTCGGCGCGCATGCCGTCGGGGAGGAACCAGTGCAGCCGGCGGGGAGGAGCGTCAGAGGCCGTGGACGCTGGACCGACCGCCTGCGGTGCGGCCGGAGCGCTGGGGGCCGGGTCGTCACAGGCGAGGCCTGCGAGCGCGACGAGGGAGGTGGCCGCCGTGATCAGTCGAGTACGCATGCGCACGTCTAGACTATAGGAGTCGGTCGTCGTCAAACCCGAGGCCCCGCATGCCCCGTCGATCTGCCCGCTCCTCCATCTGGCCGCTCGTGGCGGTGGGTCTGTGGGTGCCGACTGTGGCGGTGGGCGGCCTGCTGTGGCTGCAGGGTCCGTCGACCGAGGCTCGGGTGGTGATTCCCGAAGACGACGCCAGACAGGGCATTGTGGTCACCCTCGACGAACGCGAGCTCACGATGCACGTGATGCGCGAGAACCTCGACAACCTCCACGGAATCCTGGCCGCCATGGCCGAAGACGACCGCCCACGGCTCGTCGAGCTGTCCCGCAGGGCCGCTGAGATGCCCGGACCCGCCCGCCGCAGCGCAGCACTTCGCGACAAGCTCCCCGACGGCTGGCGCGCCATGGGCAAGCAGGTCGACATCGGCTTCGAGCAGCTCGCGCAGGCCGCCACCACCCCCGACGCCGACCTGATGGGCCCCCTCACCGAAGCCACCGCTGCGTGCGTGGCCTGCCACCAGACCTACCGCCTGGATCTCCAGCTCTGATGGCCCGTCGCCGTCGCCGACCCGGCCCGTGGCCCCGCCGCCTGGGGGCGCTCCTGCTGGGCACGGTCGCCACGCTGGTGGGCCTCGAGCTGCTGCTGGCCGGTGGCTACCGCGTGTGGGTGTGGAAGCAGCGCCACGACAACCTGGCCGCACTCGACGAACACAAGGGCGACGTGCGCATCCTCGCGGTGGGAGAGTCCACCACGGCCGTCGCCGGCGACCCCACCGGCGCCATGCTGGTCCCCTACACCTCGTGGCCCAGCCAGCTCGAAGCCCGCCTCAACGCGCGCGACGATGGCCGCACCTACCGCGTGTGGAACAACGGCATCATGGGCGGCACATCGAGCGAGTCTCTGGAGCTGCTCGAGAGCACGCTGCCGGTGCTCGACCCCCACATCATCGTGGTGATGATGGGCATCAAAGACACCCCCGACGAGCTGATGCCCTACTTCAACACCCTGCCGCACACGCTGCGGGCCTCACACGTGGTGCAGCTCGCCGCGTGGCTCCTCGACGGACGAGCCCTGCACGTGAACGCCCACGTCACCGACATCCGCACGCCAGCCGACCTGCCCCCTCTGGTGCGGGCGCGCCGGTCGCACAACGGCATGTACATCAAGGAAGTGGGCATCGTGCAGCACCCCGAGGCCGTCGACCTGGCCGGAGTGGTGGTGTATCTGTGGTGCGTGGGCCGCCTCCAGCAAGCCGAAGCCATCGCCCGCGACATCGTGGCGCGCTTCGACGTGGGCCACAACCTGCTGGCCTACCTGGTGCACAACAGCGGTCGGCAGGCCGAAGCCATCGCCGAGCTGCGCGCCGTGGCCCACCGTCGACCGTCGGAGCCCATGCACCACGTGGTGCTGGCCGAGCTGCTGCTCCGCGACCGCGACACCGAGGGTGCAGCCGAGGCCATCGCCGCTGCCCGTGCCGGCGTCGACCAACACCTGACGCCCGGCAGCCCGGAAGCTCAGCTCACCCTCCAGATGGCGCTCCTCGTGGAAGCCGAGCGCTTGCTGACCCACGAGCGCTGGGCCGACGTCCGCGCTTTGGTGGAGCAGATGGGTCCGGTCGCCCGACTCCAGCGTCCGTACGCCGACGTGTTCCCGCCGCCCGACCTCCTCGCCGCATCCGCCCTGGGCCGCGCCGCCATCGGCACCCGCGACTGGACGGCCGCCGAAGCCCACCTGCTGCGCGCCATCGAAGCCGACCCCCGCAAGATGGTCAACCTCTTCCTGCTGTCGAAGGTGTACCGCGAGACCGGGCGCACCGAAGACGAAGAAGCCCTCCGTCAGCGCCTCTTGCACACCAGCGGTCGCATGGCCGAGTACTTCGAGCTCGCCAAGCTGTTCCGGCTCACTGGCCATCCCGAGCGGGCGGACGAAATCCTCGAGCAGGCGGTCGAGGACATCCCGAGCCTGCGGCAGAACATGCGCACGCTCTACGAGATCGCCGAGCGCGACGGCATCACGCTGGTGGTGATGCAGTACCCGGGCTTCCCGGTGGATGCCCTGGCGGCCTACGCCCCGGCCCGCGAAGGCGTGGTGTTCATCGACAACGAGCACCTGTTCGACGCCGACCCCGACGCCTACTTCTTCGAGCCCACCTACCCCAACTCGTTCTCGCACTACACCGAAGCGGGGGCGACACGGATGGCGTCCCACGTGCTGCCCACCATCGTAGATTTAGTGGAACGAGCCGAGCGGTAGGCGCCTACAGGGCCTCGGCCTCGCGCAGCAGGGCGCCGTCGACGAGGGTGTGCGTGGGGGCCGTGGCCGACACCACACCCGCCGACCGCAGCAGGCCCATGAGAACCTCGAGGTTTTCTTCATCGACCGCCTGCGGGGCGCTCTCGGGGTGCTTCTCCCGCCACCGCGCGATGAGCTCGATGAGGTCGCGGCGATGGGTGGCGACCACATCCGTGCGGCACACGAGCAGGTTCTGGGCCAGCTCGGGGGCGGCGAAGGCCTCCGGCTTCAGGTCGACCACCGTGCCGTGACGAGCGCCGTCGCTGTCTTTGCGGCGGCCCTTCACGACGAAGGCGTAGTCGGCCTTTCCGGCCTCGAAGTAGGCCGTCAGCGACTCCCCGGACGGACGGACGGAGAGCCGGGGCACCAGCGCCGCCAGGCCCACGCCACGCAGCCACTGGGCCGCCGAGGCGCGGAAGAAGGAGTCGTGCTCCCACACCACGAAGGTGCGCTTCTTCATCTCGGTGAGGCTTTCTTCTTCGAGCCCTGGACGACGGCGCAGCACCATGCGGGCGCGGTCGGGGTTGCGGGCAGGCACCCGAGCGAGCGCGACCACCGGCGCATCCTTGAGCGCGCCTTCCAGGAAGGTGGCGGCGCCGGCGCGTCCGCAGTCGAAGTCGTGGCGGACGATGCGCTTGAGCACCGTGCGCCCGGTGGCCCGTTCCCCGCCTCCCGCGCCCAGCCGGCGGCCCCGCGAGGCCTCGGGGTGATTCGGCAGGATGGGCACGACGTCGCCCGACTCGGGGCCGGTGAGCGCAAACAGGCGCGGGGCGTGGTCGTGGGTGCCGGCGACGCCCGCGTACCAGGCGCTCAGCAGGTGGTCTTCGCGGCCGCCTTGGGCGTAGCCGATGCGCAGGGCATCGGGGCGCACCTCGGCAGCCTCGGGGGTGTGCCCTTGGCTGCCCACCTGGCGGGCCTGCTCCAAGACGTGGGAGCGGTCGGGCCAGGAAGGGCTGCGCGGAGGTGCGGGCTGACACGCGGCGAGCAGTGCAGCGACGCCGATGAGCAGGCGGTGCATCACCAGTACCCTCCGTCCTGGAGCGCCTTCTTCTGGGCTTCGGTGAGGGTCTGGCTGGTCTCGCTGCGGTCCTGGCCCACGTACCAGGCCAGGAGCTTCTGGCGCAGTCCTTCGGCCAGCTCGGCCTCACGGGCCTTGACGTCGTTGGTCTCGAGGGGGTCGGTCGCGGTGTCGTAGAGCGCGAAGGCGGGGTCGGACAGGGGGGTGTCGCGGAGGCGCTCGGCGTAGAGCGGGTGGTCGAGGGGGGTTCCGCCGAACACCAGCCGGTGGGTGGGGGTGCGGGCGGAGACCTGGCCCACCACGCCGGTCTGGAACACGATGGGCTTGGGCTGAGGGCGTGCACCCTGGACGGCCGGCCACAGCGACCGCCCCCGGGTGTTGGCGGGGGCCACGGTGCCGGCGATGTCGGTGAGGGTGGGCATGAGGTCGACCGCATCGGCGAGGGCGTCGTGGGTGCTGCCGCGTGCGGACGCCGGAATCGCGCCGCCGCCCACAATCCAGGGCACCCGGGTGGTGGTGTCCTGCACCACGGCCCGGTGGTTGGTGAAGCCGTGGTCCTGGAGGTCTTCGCCGTGGTCGGAGACCACGATGATGACCGTGTTGTCCCACTCACCCAGCACGTCGAGGCCCTCGAAGAACATCCCGAGGAAGGTGTCGGCGAGCAGCACGCCGGAGTCGTAGTGGGCCTTCATGTGGTCGAGCGACCGGGGCGACAGCGGCTGGCCGTTGTCCATGCCGAGGGCGCGGTCGCGGGAGTAGGCGTGGGGGTCGAGGATGCGGCTGCCGGTGCTGTGCCAGATGCGGTCGAGGCGGAGGTCGGGGTAGTACACGCCGTCGATGATGCGCTCGGTCTTGTTGAAGGACCCGAGGAGGTCGTGGACGGGGTCGTCGGCGGCGTCGGCGTCGAAGGGGTGGTAGAACGGGCCCGGTTCCAGGTAGGGGCGGTGGCAGTCGTAGCCGTGGAGGAACAGCGCGAACGGGGTGTCGGTGCCCTTTCTCGACTCGAGCCAGGACAGCGCGACGGGCACGGTGTCCTGGAAGCTGCCCCAGCGGTCGGCTTCGTAGAACATGTCGAAGCCCTGGTTGAAGCCGAACTCGGCGCCCACGTGGCCCGAAGCCAGGCTCGCGCCGGTGTCGTAGCCCACCTGCTTCAGCACCTCGGGAAAGGTGAGCTGCTCGGGACCCAGCACATACCGGAGGTAGTCGGGGACGGAGACCTCGAGCGGGTGCCGGCCGGTGAACAGCGAGGCATGCGACAGGAGCGACTCGTTGGACTGGGAGAAGCCCTTCGGAAACCAGATGCTGTCGGCGACCAGCGCATCGAGGTTGGGGGTGGACGGATGGGGACCGCCGCCGAAGCCCGTGCGGTCGAGCCGCAGGCCATCCACCGAGATGACCACGATGTTGGGTTGCGTGGACGACGCATCGGCCGCACGACAGCCCGAAAAGCCCATGGCGCCGAGACAAAGGAGCCCGAGGGAAGCGGGCCGGGGGAACGGGGCCTTGGACGCCATCGCGGTGAATCTCCGATGCGGGGATGGTATACCGCGCGCATGCCCTTCGCTCCTCGCCCGCTCTGCCTCGGCTGCCTCCTCGTGGTGTCGGGGTGTGGGTCGACCGGCTGGCAGCCATCGTCACCGGTCAACGCCACCAGCCCCGAAGCACGCCTCATCGCCCTGTACGACCTGAACCAGGACCTCGTGCTCGACGAAGCCGAGTTCACCGTGCACGCCAGCTCGCCCACCGACTTCCCGATGGCCGACCTCGACGCCAACGGGGTGGTGGACGCCCCGGAGATGCGGCAGCTGCTGTGGACCATCGAGACGGGCCCGCGCGGAATGGGGGGGGGCAAGGAAGAGCGCGAGCACCGACGCGAGCAGCGACGCCAGAAGCGCGGACGATAGGTCGGCCGTGCATCCGCCCAGAGCCCAGGCCCTGCACCGCCGCCTCCTCGCGCTTGCACTCGGAACCGTGGCCACCCTCGGCCTGCTCGAGCTCTCGCTGGTGGTGGCCCATCGCGGCTTCCTGGCCTGGCAGACCCGGGCCACGCAGGCCCCCCAACCGGATGGAAGCACCCCGGTCGTCCACATCCTCGCCATCGGTGAGTCCACCACCGCGGTGGCGGGGAACGCGTCCAACACCCTGCTGGTGCCGGGCACCTCCTGGCCGGTTCAGCTCGAGGCGGTGCTCAACGCGCGCCAGGACCAGGTGCGGTTTCGGGTGGACAACGCGGCCGTGATGGGGGGCAACTCCGCGGCGGCCCTCGACCTGATGCACGACGCCCTGGGGCGCACGCAGCCCGACCTCATCATCGCGATGATGGGCATCATGGACACCCCGGGCGACACCCGGACGGCCCGCGCCTCCGTTCCCGGGTGGCTGTCCAGGCTGCGCACGGCCCAGCTCGCGGCGTGGCTGGTCGAGACGGTCCGCATCAAGGAATCCCGGGCGGTGGCCGAAGCCCGCACGGTGGCAGACCTGCCGCGGTCGGGCCGGGATGGGTCGCTCATGCCGGTGGGACGCGGCTCGTACGAGCTGCGGATGAAAGACCACCCGGGCGCCCAAGAACAGGTGGTGCTGGCCGACTACCTGGCCCACACGGGCTTCTTCGACCGCTCCGAGGCCATCCTGCGCGAGCTGGTGTCCACGCAGGACCTGGGCCACGCCGCCCTCGCACACCTGCTGCTGGGCCTCGACCGCCCCGAAGACGCCCTCACCGCCATCGACCACGCCATCGCAGCCCACCCGGAAGAAGGGCTGTACCGGGTGGTGCGCGCGGGAATCGAGCGGCACCGGGGCCACCACGCCTCTGCCCTGGCCACCCTCGACGACGCAGTCACCCACCTCGACGACTACCTGGAGCCCCACATCGTGGCGGACTTCATCGCCCTGGAGCGGTCGGCGGTGCACCTGGCGATGGGCGATGCCGACGCTGCCATCGCGGTGGCCGAGGCGGTGCGCGGCGGCGGAGAGTCCGCGTACAAGGGCATCGTGCCCAACATCTTCCTCCGGCGCGAGAAGGCCATCGGGCGGGCCTACATCGCGAAGTCGGACTGGGCGTCGGCCGAGCGCCACCTGCTCGCTGCGCTGGAGCTTCAGCCCGACCGCGCCCTCAACCTGATGTGGACGCTCACCGAGGTGTACCGAAGCTCGGGCCAGGCCGACAAGGAAGCCGCCCTCCGTGAGGAGCTGCTCGCGCGCACGGGTCGGGTGGGCGAATACCTTGAGCTGGCGCGGTTGATGCGCAACCAGGGCGACGCGGAGACCGCGGCACGAGTAGAGGCCGACGCCGCTCGCCAGACCCCCAGCCTGCGCCAGGCCTACGACCACCTGTACCGGAGCGCCCACATGGCCGGCGCGCAGGTGGTGGTGGTGCAGTACCCCATGTTTCCGCTCGACAGCGTGCAGCGGTGGGCGCCGCCTGCCCCGGGCGTGCACCACGTGGACACCGAGCATGTGTTCGATGGGGTGGTGGAGACGGCCTACGCCGACGCCGGGCTGCCCGCCGCGTTCTCGCACTACTCGAAGGACGGGGCCCGGCTGCTGGCCGAGTCCATCGCGGACACCGTGCTGTCGGTCTATGTGCTCGACCACGCACCCGAAGGGCAGCCGTCGAGACCGTAGGGCTCGTCGGCCGAGGCGAGACCGCGGCTCGCCGAGCCGGAGGCGGGACCGCAGGGCCCGCCGGAGGTTCCACCGCATCCCACGCCACGAGGAGTGGGGGTCAGGGCACCTCGGGCAAGGGCAGGTCCGCTTCTCGGCGGGACAGCTCGGCCCACAGCTCGGCCACGACATCGGGGTGCTCGGCGGCGACGTTGCGGAGTTCCAGGGGGTCGGTGGTGAGGTCGTAGAGCTCGAGCTCGGGCCGTTCGAGGGGGATGCCCGTGACCTCGGTCCACCAGCTGACCTGCGCTTCGATGTTGCGAACGCGGCGGTGGATGAGCTTCCAGCGCTGGGTGCGCAGGGCGAGATCGCCCATGGCCGGGCCATCGAGGAGGGGGCGGATGCGCTCGACGTAGCCGGGCGGCATGGTGTCGAGGTGCCGGAAGATGTCTTCCCACAGGGGGATGCGCTCGCTGAGGGCGGCGCGGTGGGGGTCGGCCTGGCCGGTGAGCGTGGCGGTGCGCAGGGAGCGGCCGTCGCGGGACTGGCCGCGCGGAGGGGCGGGCAAGGAGAGGGCGGTGAGGTCGGCGAGGGTGGGGGCGAGGTCGACGCCTTCGACGGGGGCGTCGATGACCACGGGGCCGCCGGGGCGCTTGGGGTTGAGGATGATGAGCCGCTGGCGGACTTCGGTGTCGTAGACGTCGTAGTGGCCGAATGCGCCGTGCTCGCCGAGGTCTTCGCCGTGGATGCCGTGGAGGACGACGAGGGTGTTGGCGGCCTGTTCGGGCGGGATGGCGGCGAGCAGCTCGGCGAGGAAGTCGTCGACCAGGCGCACCCCGACGTCGTAGCGGGCGCGGATCCACGCGAGGTCGTCGGTGGACAGGGGGACCGGACCGGACGGCGAGTACCAGGTGCTGCGGTAGATGCGGCTGAGGAGCGGGAAAGTGGGGGCGTCGAGGCCTTCGAAGGTGCCCGCGTAGCCGGGGGGGTCGAAGCGGACGCGCAGCTCGTCGTCGGCGGCGGCGCCATAGGGCCAGTGGAGCGTGCCGAAGACCAGCCACAGGAAGTAGGGGTGGTCGGCCGGGGTGGGGTCGGCGACGAAGGGCACGGCGTCGGTGGGGAGGTTGCGGTACCCGGTGTAGACGAAGCGGTCGAAGCCGCGGCCGAAGCTGAGGCCGGGGTTGAGGCCGTTGTGGGTGAAGCCGTGTCCGTGGCGCCGCCACTGCGACATGTCGGTCATGACCTCGAAGGACGAGCCCATGGCCACGGTGCGGTAGCCAGCCTGCGAGAAGACCTCGGGGAGGGTGGGCTCATCGGGGGGCAGCGTGGACGAGAAGCGCGTGAAGCCGGTGCGGGTGGGGTAGCGCCCCGTGAACATGGCCATCTGGGAGATGGGGGTCTGGTACGCCTGCACGATGAAGTCGGTGAACAGGGCGCCGTGCTCGGCCAGCGCGCAGATGGTGTCGCCGGTGTGGTTCGGGCCGCCCCAGCAGGGCAGGCGGTCGGGGCGGAAGATGTCGATGCTGATGAGCAGGACATTGCAGCCGGGACAGCGGCCATCGGGGTCGGGGGTGTGGGCCTGAAAGCGCGACCAGTCGACCTCGGGCACACTGCCTGCGACGGCGATGGGGTGGGCGGGATGGGCGGGAGCCGGGGCGGAGCGCGACCACCACAAAGCGCCGATGCCTGCGAACACGAGGAGGTTCGTGGCGACCAGTGCTGCGATGAGGGGGGTGCGACGGTGGGCGCGCCGTCGGGCCATGCAGCCTCCACGCCCACAGCGGCGCAGGTCGGCCGGGGCGGTGAAGCCCTGATAGCATGCCGAGCCGCAGCCTCGACCGGGCGCGCACGTCCCCCCCGGCACCCGTCCCATGCCCGCCCTTCGCCCCTCCGCACCCGCCGCCTTCCTCGTGCTCATCGGGTGCGGCGGTGGATCGGACGTCCCGATCTGCAGCCGGGCCGAGTCCCCTTCCCTGCAGGCGCTGTGTGCGCTCGACCAGGCAGTCGACCATCCCGGGGGCTCGGACGCCCGCCTGGAAGCCTGCGACGCCATCGAGTCCACGGCCTGGCGGGATGGATGTGTGGTCCAGGTCGCCGAACAGCGGGCCTTTTCGGGCGACCTGCCCGGTGCCTTCGACGCGTGCTTGGGGGCTGCTGCCGTCACCCGCACGTGCTTGGAGCAGGTGGCGTGGCTGGGGGTGCAAGGTCGGGTTCGGGCCACCCCCGAGAGCTCCGACGCCGCCGCGCAAGTCGACGCCCATGTGGCCACCCTCCCCGCTCCCGGCATGGTGGGCGCGCTCCGTGGCTATCGAAGCGCCGAGCCCCTCGCGCGGGCCGCCGCCTGGCACGGAATCTACGCCGGCTCGGGGAGCACCGCCCCCACCGCGCTGCTGTCCGCCACACAGGACGACCTTCCCCTGGCCCGCGCCGCCCTCGCCTGGGAAGCCGTGCGCCTCGCCCCCGCCGACCTTCCCGTGGACGACCTCGTCGACGCCATCCACGACATCATCGCGGGCACCCGGGCACCGTTCACCGGCAGCCCCCTCGCCCAAGCCTGCTGGACCGACCGTCCCATGCCCCGCGTCCAGGCAGACTTCCGGTGGAAGCCCGTGGTGCGCGCCTACGGAAGCTGGTCCCGGTTCACCGACACCGACCCCCGCGTCGACCTCGAGATCGCCGTCTACGACGCCATCGTGATGCACCGTGGGGCGCTCGCATCCGAGCACCTGTTCACGCTGAAGGCCCACCCGGCCCACGCCATGCAGAAGGCCGTGGCCCGATATGTGGCGCTGCTGGCCCCTTCTCAGTGCGACAACCCCGACTCCGACGCCTATGCCAACCACTGCGCCGAGTTCGGCTGGGTGGAGCGCGGCGACGACGCCACCCGCCGCGACGTGGTGCGGTACGTGCTCAACTCCACCCGCAAGGGGGTGCGCGACGGACTGGTCCCGCGCCTGGCCCATCCGGAGGGCTGCCGATGAGACGCCGCATCCGACGCGGCGCGTTTGTGGTGCCCGGCCTGGTGGTGCTGCTCGGCGGCGGGCTGGCAGCCGGGGGGGTGCTGCTGGCCGAAGAAGAGACGACCACCGCGAAGGTGAGCACCGCCGACTGCCTGCGCATCCGGGAGTCGCGGAAGAAGCGCCGCCAGTGCTTTGCGGCGGTGGCCGACGGCCAGATGCAAGACGCCCGCACCCTGCTCACACGCCTGCCCGACGACGCCACGCCCCTCGACCGCGACCTCGTGCGCCTGCGTGTGGCCGCCGACGCCCCCCGACTGGCCAGCACGCTCTGCAAAGACGTGGAGACGGCCGAGGGTCGGCGCCTGTGTGCCCGCATCTCCGACCGCCCGCACCTGTACGCCACCTCGGGGGACTGGGTGCTCCGCGAGAAGGCCCAGCAGGCGACCGACAAGAAGAAGGAGAAGAAGGGGCGCGGACGGGGTGGGGATGGCCGGGAGGATGGCACCCGCACGCGCTGGCGTGACAAGCAGGAGGGTGCTCCATGACGTCCTCCACTACGGGATAGGCCGCCACCATGCGCCGCTTCCTCGCCCTGCTCCTCGGCCTGTTGGTCACCCTCGTGCTCCTCGAGCTCCTCCTCGTGGTGGGCCAGGAGGCGTTCGTGGCCTTCCAGGCCCGACAGAACCTCGCAGCCGTGACCGGCGCCGAGGGCGAGGTGCGCATCCTCACCATCGGCGAGTCCACCACCGCGGTAGCGGGAGAAGGCGACGGTCGGCTGCTGGTGCCCCACACCGCGTACCCCAAGCAGCTCGAGACCATCCTGCGCGAGCGGGCCCCCGACGCCGACTGGACGGTGGTGAACCTGGGCATGATGGGCGGCACCACACCCGCGGTCATCGAGATGCTCGAGCCCGCCCTCGACCGCTACGAACCCCACGTGATCATCGCGATGATGGGCATCAAGGACACCCCCGACCACCGCATCCCCGAGGCCGCCGCGCTGCCCTGGCCGCTGTCCGACCTCCACACCGTCGACCTCATCCTGCGCCTGCGAGAAGACCGCAACCTACGCGAGACCGCGGTTCTCACCGATGTCCAGACGGTCGACGACCTCCCCGACACCCTCCGGCCCGGCCAGACCCAGCTCCGCAAATTCGTGCGCGAGGTGCGACTGTCGCGGGAGCGCCCCACCGCTGCGGCCATTGGCGACCTGGAGGTGGCCACCTACCTGTGGTTCATCCAGCGCCACAGCAAGGCCGAGGCCATCCTCCGCCGGGTCATCGACACCCACGACATCGGCCGCCAGCTCCTGGCACGCGTGCTGGTCACGAACGGTGAGGCCGACCGTGCCTACGCTGTCTTGGAGGAGGGCATCGCGGCTCACCCCGATGAGGCGATGCCCCGGGTGGCCCTCATCGAAGCCTTGGTAGAACACGACCAGCTCGACCGCGCCGCCACGGTGCTCGACGCAGCGAAGCACCACGGCTCGCCGTTCACCGCCCACGACTACATGACCCAGGAGCTGCGGCTCGCCGAGGCCCGGCTGCGCGAGGCACAGGGCGACCTCGATGGTGCGCTGGCCGTGCTCGACATGGTTGATGTGTCTGTGGCGCCGCCCACCAGCCCGGAGTGGTGGATTGGTCTGCGCGCCAAGGAAGCCTTGCGGCGTGGGTCGGTGTGCCTGGCGCAAGACGACCTGGACTGTGCCACCCGCTCGCTCGAGAAGGCGGTGGCCGAAGCGCCCGGCGACCACGCCAACATGTTCCTGCTGTCGAAGGCCTATCGAAAGCAGGAGCGCTTCGAGGACGAGGCGGTCCTGCGGCAGGAGCTGCTCACCGTGAAGGGGCGCATGGCCGAGTATCTGGAGCTGGCCAAGCTCTTTCGGCAGACCGGGCACGCCGACCAGGTGGGCCTGCTCTTCGACGAAGCGGTGGCCACCATTCCATCGCTCGCCGACTCCCACGCACGCCTGTTCGAGCTGGCGGGCGCCCGCGGAGTGCACGTGGTGGTGATGCAGTACCCCACCTTCAGCCTGGCCGACCTCCACAAGTACGCGCCGCCCACAGCAGGCGTGAGCTTCGTCGACAACGAACACCTGTTCGAAGACGACCCCGACCGCTACTTTCACGAGCCGGGCTTTCCCCACTCGTTCTCGCACTACACCGAAGCGGGCGCCCACAAGCTGGCGGCGCATGTGGCCGACCACCTCCTGTCTCTGGGCGACCCCGCCCACGCCGAACCCTGACCACCACGGGCAACTCCCCATGCACGCACTGTCCACCGCTCTGTTTCTCCTCGGCACCGCGGCCAGCCCGGCCCGCGCCGAGGCCAAGGGCATCGTGGTCCGCCTGGAGCCCGGTGGAGAGGTGGTGTCGCAAGCGCCGGTGGTGACGCTCACACCCGCCAGCGGGGCCCCGGTGTCGGTCACGCTCAACGACGACGGACAGCCGCCCGACGTCGCCGCATCCGACGGACGGTGGGCAGCGGTGGCTTTCGCGGAGGGCTCGGCCTTCTCCGTGGGGGTGCAGGTGGGCAGCGAGCAGCACGATGCGGGCGAGGTGACCTGGAGCTCCAGTGCATCGGCGCGCGACCTCGTGCTCACGCTCACCTGGGGCGGTGTGACGGCACTGGCCTCCTCGCCGGCGGGCGCTCCCGGTGAGGGCGGTCCCACAGCAGATCCTGGCACCACGGCGCCGGCCGCCAGCACGGCGTCCACCACCCCATCCACCGCCGCTGCGCTCGACCCGGTCTTGTGGGGGGGCGTGGGGGCGGGTGTGTTGTGCCTGCTGGTGGGCCTGGGGCTCGCAGTTCGCAACGCCCGTCCACCCTTGAAGCCGGTGAACCTGGAGCGCATCCCCGAGCCCCCCATCCTGGGACCGGGCACGCCCACCCTCCACCGTGGGCTGTCGGTCTGGACTGTCCCGCCCCACCTCCGCGACCGCCTCACGGAGGGCCTGGTGCGCACGATGGCCTGCCACCATCGCGTGCTGGTGTGCCTTCCCGAAGGCGCCCCCTGTCCATCCACGCTGGGCGGGCCCGCCTACTTCACCCGCGACGCCACCATCCGCCGGCTGGAAGACCACCTGGTGGACATGGTGGAGCGCCCCGGGCTGCCCATCACGGCGTTGTGGGTGGTGGACGCCCCCGCCAACCCCCAGCTCACGGCCTTCGCCGACATCCTCGAGCCCGACATCGGCGGCATCGTGCTGGCCACCACCGCGCCCGACGGTCGCACGCCCGACGTGACCGTGCTCGAGGTGGACGGCTCGCTCCAGCTGCAGACCCGTCGGGGGGCCATCGAGCTGGTGGAGGGTGCGACGGGGCTGGCTCGGGCCTGAGCCTCAGGCGCCGAACACCACACTCGGAGGAGGACCGGGGTCAGCGCGCATAGAAGACCAGCGCTCCACCTTCATCGCCGTCTGCGCCCTGCAGGCCGGCCGCGCCCACCAGGAGGGCGTCTCCCACGGCGTCGTCGGCGTTGAGCGCGCCGGCATCCACCGAGCGCCCCACCCGCTCTTCGGCCGAGCCTTGGATGGTGAACCCGACGGTGTCGCTGCCGAGGTCGAAGGTGCCCCCGGCGTCGAGGCCGAGCATGTCGCGGTAGACCCCACGCGCCGCACCCGCGCCGCTGCCGGGGGCTTCGTTTGCGAAGACCAGGTCGGGCAGCTCATCACCGTCGAGGTCTGCGGCGGCCACCCGCATGCCTTGGTCGCCGTCTCCGTGGCCACAGATGGTGAGGGCGGCCACCGAGGTGAGGGTGGAGTTCTCGCCGATGCGCGCGGACAGCGAGCTGTTGCCGTAGATGATGCGGGCAGCGCCGTTGTCGGTGCGGTCGCACACACTTTCATTGGGGCTCACCACCACGAAGTCGTCGAAGCCATCGAAGTTGATGTCGCCCACCTCGTCGAGGCGCTCGCCCGCGGCACCGCCCCGGAACTCACCCAGCACCGACTCCGAGACGGCTTCGATCTGCACACTTCCGCTGGCGAGGGCCGCACCACCTTGGACCATGTGGATGGCGCCGCCGTTGGAGGTTCCGGCGCTGCTGGCCGGCGACGACACGACGAAGTCGTCGATGCCATCGCCGTCGAGGTCGAGCGCGCCCGTGATGCGCGAGCCCGTGGCGCCCGACTCGTCGGAGCCGACCAACACAGCCAGGGCGTCGGCTTCGGTGGTGTAGGCACCCTCGCCCAGCGCGCCCGAGAAGAGGTAGACCGCGCCGGTGCCGTCGGTGGCGGAGATGACCAGGTTGGCCGTGCCGTCGCCGTCGGAGTCGAGGACGGATGCATCGGCGCCGAAGCTGCTGCCAGACGGGCCGCTGAGGGAGATGGGAAGGTGGGCGGAGGTTGTGTTGGGCTGGTTGTGGGGACCGAGCGCAACCCAAGCCATGTCGTTGTCGCGCGCGGGGAAGAGGAGGTCGCGCACCCCGTCGCCGTCGACATCGCCCGCCGACAGCACCATGCGCCCGAAGCGCTCCAGCTGGTCGGCGCCCATGTAGGAGGCCACTGCAGAGTCGGCCGAGATGTCGCCTTCGGCCACGCCCCCTTCGAAGACCCACACCTTGCCCGTCCGGGCGGCATCGCCGGGGTCGTAGTTGTGGGAGCGCAACACAACGTCGTCGATGCCGTCGCCGGTGAGGTCTTCGACCACCACGCCCGTGGCTTCGCTGCCGGCTTCGGCGTAGTACCGCACGTCGGCCGAGGCGGGCTCGAGGTTGCCCCAGAGGCACACCTCATTGGTGTCGCCGTTGCAGTTCTCGTCGACACCGTGCGCGTCACACAGCTCGACGGCATCGGGGTTCACGTCGGGGTTGGTGTCGTCGCAGTCGCCTTCGGACGGGGTGTAGCCGTCGGAGTCGGCGTCGGTCTCGCCTTCCCCCTCGCCTTCGCCTTCGCCCTCGCCCTCGCCCTCGCCTTCACCTTCGCCTTCGCCCTCCCCTTCGCCTTCACCCTCGCCGGCGGCCTTGGGGCCGGTGTCGCCGCAGGCAACCCCCAGAGAGAGGACCAGGCCGAGGCCAACAACAGACCAGGAGCAGCGACGAGCAAGCATGACACCATCCAACGAGAGCGGGCGCGCGCCAACCATACCCTTCGCAAGCAGCCCGGGGACGCCAACCTGCCCCCGGGGTGAGAGCGCTCATCGCACCGATGCTTCCCAGTCGGTGAGGCGCTGCTGGAGGGCGCGGACCTCGGGGGTGTGGGCGTGGGTTTCGTACACGTTGGACTGTTCGGTGGGATCGACGGTGAGGTCGTAGAGCTCCCACTCGGGGCGCTCTACCGGAACGCCGGTGAGGAAGCCGTACCAGCTCACCTCGCGCTCGACCGCCCGGGCGGTGCGGTGGATGAGCTTGTAGCGCTGGCTGCGAATGGCTCGGTCGCGCCACACGCCTTGGTCGAGGCGTGCGGTGACGTTGGACACGAAGTCTGCGGGCATGCCGGACTTGTGGCGGAAGATGTCCTCCCACAGCGGAACGCGCTCGATGATGGCCGTGCGCGCAGGGTCGCCGTGGCCTGCGACGATGGCGGGCACGAGGCTCTGGCCGTCGGTGTGGGGCATCGGCGGCAGGCCGAGGAGGTCGAGCACGGTGGGCGCCAGGTCGACGCCTTCGGTGACTTCGGAGATGCGCTTCGGACCGCTGCGGAGGGAGGGGTCGAGCACCACCATGGCCATCTTCGTCTCGACATCGAAGATGTCGTAGTGGCCGTAGTAGCCATGTTCGCCGAGGTCTTCGCCGTGGATGCCGTACAGCACGATGAGGGTGGACTGCAGCTGGTCGTCGGACATGCTGTCGACCAGCTCACCGATGAAGCGGTCGACGTACCAGAGCCCGACGTCGTACCGGGCGTTGATGAGGGCGTGGTCGTCGGCTTCGACCGGGCGCGACTGGCCGTCCTCCCGGTACAGCTGCCCCTGGTAGATGCGACTCAGCAGCCGAAAGGTGAGCGGCAGCTTGGACTTCAGCCGACCGGCGTACCCGGGAGGGTCGAAGCGGTCTTTGTCGGCCGGCGGGACGCTGACGCCGTAGGGCCAATGCAAGGTACCGAACACAAGCCACAGCATCCAAGGAGAGTGGGTCTGGGCCTTCATCCAGGGGATGGCGTCGGTGGGGAGGTTGCGGTGGCCGGTGTAGACGAAGCGGTCGAAGCCACGTCCGAACGACACGCCCGGGTTGAGACCCTCTCGGACAAAGGGGATGCGCTCGCCGTCGCCCGACGACATGTCGGCCATGACCTCGAAGCTCGAGCCCATCGCCACGGTGTGGTAGCCGGCCTGTTGGAGCTGCTCGGGGAGTGTGGGCACGGATGGGTCGAGCTGGCTGGCGAAGCTCACGAAGCCCGACCGGGACGGGTACCGACCGGTGAAGTCGGCCATCTGGGCGATGGGGGTCTGGTAGGCGTGGGCCATGAAGGTGTCGAACACCACGCCATGTTCGAACATCTCGCAGATGTTGGGGGCGGTGGGAACGGGGTGGCCAGCGCACGGCAGGTGGTCGGGGCGGAAGATGTCGAGCGCGATGAGCAACACATTGCAGCCATCGCAGGTGGGGTGGGAGTTGGCATCCGGGGCCAGCCGACGCGACCAGTCTCGTTGGGACGGGGGGGTGGGTGCGACCGCGATGGGGGCCACAGCCGCCGGCTCGGGCTCGGGAGACGGGCTGCGCTTCCACCACAACACCCCGACCGCAGCCACCACGCCCAGGTTGGCCACGAGCAACGCAGCCACGAGGCGCTTGCGTTCGGTTCCGGACCGCGTTCGCCTCATGGGTTGGCCCCGACCCGGGCGCCCGCGAGCACAGCCGGGCCAGGGTCGTCGGCAGCACGCGGCGAGTGGTACTCGACCTGGATGAGCCGTGCGGCGTCCGGGTCGTAGTATTGGCCAACTGTAGACCGGTACGCCAGGAGGTCGTCGGCACAGCCTCCGTAGGCGAGGCGTTCGTTTGCGTAGAGTCGGACGAGGGTGCGGGCGGCGCCCCGGGGGGTGTGGTCGGTGGGCTTGAAGGCTTCGGGACACTTGAGGCTGTTGGACAGCTCGCCCGGGTAGGGGGCCTGGCGCTCGCCGAACAGAGCATCGATGCGCTGGCGGGCCTCGGCGATACGGCGCTCGGCATCGACGGCATCGACGTCGTGGGAGACCCGGATGCGCACCCGTGCGTCGCGGTCCTCAACCAACATATGGACCAGCCGGCCCGTCTCGACATCAGCCCGCGACACGGCGGCTGCGTCGGAGAGCTGCAGCGACAGGCCCACACTGGCCAGGTTGGCCTGGAGCGCTGACGGCACGGCGTCGACCGATGAGTCGGCAGGCGACCAGGCGAGAACACCCAGCGCGCCCGCACCCACGGCGAGCCCCACGCTCAGCGCCACGATGGCTACTCGACTTGGATCCACAGCTCCCACCGGGTGTCTTGCAGCTGCTGGCGCTCGAGGATGGTGTGCCCGTCGTCTTCGATGGACTCGGGCACCAGGTCGATGGGCTCACCGTCGTCGATGGTGATCTTGAGGACCTCCCCTTCGTCCATGGTCATGATCTTGAGGAGGGTGCGAGCGGCGTTCTTGGGGCAGGGAACGCCGGTGAGGTCGAGTTCTTCGTCGGCGGTAGGGGGCACGGAGGCTCCGGGAGGGTGGTTCGTTGGGGGGTCAGGCGGGCCGCTCGACCAGGTAGTCGTCGATGACCAGGCAATCCATGCCGGTCTTCACGAAGGTGGCGTAGGCTTCGTCGGGGGTGTTGACGATGGGCTCCTGCTTGTTGAACGAGGTGTTCAGCAGCATGGGCACGCCGGTGCGCGCGTGGAAGGCCGCGATGAGGTCGTGGTACACGCCGTTGTGTTCGCGCGTGACGGTCTGGATGCGGCTGGTGCCGTTGACGTGGATGACGGCCGGGATGGTGTCGCGACGTTCGGGGAGAACATCGGCCACCAGCAACATGAAGGGGCTCTCGCCCTCGAAGTCGAACCAGTCCCCCACATGCTCGGCGAGGATGCTGGCGCCGAATGGACGGAATGCCTCGCGCTGCTTGATGCGGGCGTTGATGTGGTCTTTCATGTCCGGACGAGAGGGGTCGGCGAGGATGCTCCGGTTGCCGAGCGCACGCGGCCCATACTCCATGCGCCCGCTGAACCAGCCCACGATCTGACCGTCGGCCAGCCGCCTGGCGACCTCGTCGACCAGCTCGGCGCGCTCGAGCTTGCGAAAGTTCGCCTTTGCATTGCGAAGCGCCACCTCGACCTTGCGTGCGGGGTAGGACGGTCCCAATGCACAGCTGTGCATGACGCTCTTGCGGGGTTGCTCGAGGAGCGAGTGGTAGACCACCGCCGCAGCCCCCAGTGCAGAGCCCGCATCGCCGGCAGCCGGCTGGATGTAGATGTTCTCGAAGGGGGTCTCGTTCCGGATGCGGCTGTTGGCGGTGACGTTGAGGGACACCCCGCCCGCCAGGCACAGGTTGCGCTCGCCGGTGACGGCATGGAGGTGCCGCGCCATCCGCAACACAACCTCTTCGGTGGTGCGCTGCAGGCTGCAGGCGATGTCTTTGTGGCGCTGTTCCAGCGGTGCACCGTAGTCGCGAGACGCGCCGAAGAGGTCTTCGAACCTCTGATTGTGCATCTTCTCGCCCCGGTTGAACGAGAAGTAGGAGGTGTCGAGTCGGAAGCTGCCGTCGGCGGCGATGTGGACCAGCTTGCGGAAGTGGTCGAGGTAGGTGGGCTCGCCGAGCTCGGCCAGCGCCATCACCTTGCCCTCGCCGGTGAACACACGGAAGCCGAGAAAGGCCGTGACGATGGAGTAGAGCAGCCCCAGAGAGTGGGGATACGACAGTTCCTTCTTCACTTGGATTCGGGTGCCTTCTCCCACCCCCCACGTGGCGGTGGCGTACTCACCCACCCCATCGACCGTGAGGATGGCCGCCCGCTCGAAGGGCGACACGAGGAAGGCCGCCCCCGCGTGCGACAGGTGGTGCTTCACGTGCAGCACGGGCTTTTTGTAGGTGAGCTGCTCTTCGACGTCGTAGCTCACCGCGAGGCGGTCCTTCAGCCACAGCGGCATGGTGTCGAGGAAGTTCCGCAGCGTGAATGGGTACCCACACAAGTGGCCGATGACCGTGCGCTGGAATTTGAGGTACATCTTCTCGTAGAAGGCGACCTCGTCGACGTCGAGGATGGTGATGCCCGCCTGCTGGAGGCAGTAGTTCACCGACTGGAGCGGAAACTGGGGCGAGTAGCGGTCGCGGTTGAAGCGCTCTTCCTGCACCGCCGCCACCACCTCACCATCACGGATGAGCGCAGCTGCAGAGTCGTGGTAGTAGCAGGAGATGCCGAGCACGGTCACAGACACGGACCCCTCCCCTCAAAGGCGGTGGTCATGTCAGTATTCCTTCTCCAGGCTGGTGCGGTCGGCGTGGTAGCCCTCGGCATCGCGCCAGTAGGTCTCGGCGGGCGTGGAGTCGTACAGACGAAGGTACCGGCGGCCAAACACCACCGCGAACACCCGGGTGAGGCCCATTCCGAGCACATAGAGGTTGACGAGCAAGACCTTGAGCACGGCATCCTGGACCGCGATGCCCACGCGGGCCGACACCCGATAGATGCGGTCTCCGAGGCGGGCGATGGGGGCGGGCAGGTCCACTGGTGGTTCCGGGGGATGGTGCGAGAAGCGGCGGTTCAGGTGTTGGGGGTGGTGCCGAGCTTCTCATGGATACCGTTGAGGATGTGCTCGGGAAACTCGGTGTCGAGAATATGGAGGGCTTCGGTGCGGGTCATCATCCCCATGCGGATCATGTTCGCCATCTCGATGTGGTAGACCGAGTAGCCGTAGTTCTTCATGGACAGCTTGGTGGCGAGGTAGTTCATGTCGCAGTTGGTGGACTTCTTGGGCCACGAGCGCTGTGGGTAGTCCCAGTCGAGCTTGTCTTTGATGAGCGGCACGTATTCGTCCGGGCCACCGGGCACGAACCAGTGCGGGGACAGCACGATGCCCTTGTACTTGTACTTCTTCCGGGCGGTCTTGAGGACGTCGTCCATGCTGTTGGGGAAGTCGGCGTACTTGGGGTCGGTGCGGACGTGGGTGTCCATGAATTCGCGGGTGGCCGCGGCCATGGAGGTGAACTCATCGGGGTTGGTGTCGCAGGCGCACTTGGAGAGCACCGACTTGCGACCGCCGGAGGTCTGGCCTTTGGTCCAGCCGCTGATGATGATGGGAACATCGAACATCGCGGCGATCTCGTAGGTCTTTTGCATGTACCAGAGAGAGCAGATGGGACAGATGACCACCTTGGCTTTGGTCTCGACAATCTTCCGAAACATGTCCTTCATGAAGGTGGTTTCGTAGTAGATGAAGTCGACTCCCAGCTTGTCGACGGTCTTCTGGGCGCTCTCGATGTGTTCGTCGGGGACGAACCCATGGTTGAAGGTGAACACAAGCGGGTTCAGCTTGTAGCGCTTGACCACATAGTAGAGGGCCGCTGTGCTGTCTTTGCCGCCCGACAACATGCAGAGACAGTCGTATTCCTTCTTGCCGCGGTGCTTGTCGAGAATCTTGATGAAGTCGGACTCGAGGAGGTCGCGCTCCTCTTCGGGTGCACAAGCCATCTCGCGGTCGTAGTTGTGGCAGATGTTGCAGATGCCGTCGGCATCGAGCCAGACGTCGGGGGGCGCGTGGGGCAACACACAGCGCTTGCACAACGTACCGGGGACAACATTCTCCGCAGGGACGGGGCCGGGCGGCAGCTCGACTTCGGGCTTGGCGTCGGCGCCCAGTCCGAGAGCGCGCTTGATGTACTTGATCATCGGATGGCGCTCACATCGAGGTCGAGCACCCCGAGAATGTCGTTGAGCAGGGCGTCGTCGAACTCATCTTTCAGGTTGGTGAGCGCTTCGTCGCGGCTGACCACCCCCTGCCGCACCAGCTTGCTCATCTCGACGTGGTAGTGCGTGTAGCCGTAGTCGCGCATCGAGTTGTGCACACTCACGAAGTTGAGCGCACAGTTGGTGGACTTGCGGGGATAGCTGCTCTCGCTGTACTTCCAGTCCACTTCGCGCTGGATGATGTCGACGTACTCATCGGGGGTGTACGGCAGGAACCAGTGGGGCGACATCACCTTGGCTTTGTGCTTCTTCTTCGCGCGCTTGAGCATCTCGTCCATCGTGCGCGGGAAGTCTTTGTATTTGGGCATGTCGTGCAGCTCTTCATCGAGGAAGCGCTGCGTTTCCTCGGCCATCTTCCGGTACTCGGCCTGGTGGATGTTGCAGCCGCAGCTGGTCATGACCTCTTGCTTGCGCGACTGGCCTTTGGTCCAGCCCGCGATGATGAGGGGGCAGTCGAAGCGCTTCGCCATCTTGTAGGCGAGGTCCATGTACCAGATGGAGCACGGATGACAGATGACCGCCTTGCTGCGGCTCGCAATCATCCGCTTGAACATGTCTTTCATGAAGTTGGTCTTGTAGAACACGAAGTCGACGCCGAGCTTGGCCACCGCACGGCGGACGTTGTCGATGGCGTCGTTCTGTTCAAAGCCGTGGTCGAAGGTGAACGCCAGTGGGTTGCACTTGTAGCGTTCCTTCATGAAGTACAGCGCCGCTGTGCTGTCCTTGCCGCCGCTGCACATCACCAGGCAGTCGTACCGGTGCTTGCCGCGCACCTTGTCGACAATCTTGACGAAGTCGCTCTCCAGGAACATCGGCTCGCGCTCGCGGGCCTCGTGTTCTCGGCACAGGTTGCACACCCCTTCGGCGTCGAAGGTGATGTGGGGGGGCACCTCGGGCAGCACACAGCGAGTACACAGGCGAGCGTTCATCGGGTGCGCTCCGGGGTGGGGGGGGCTTCGGGGCTCACACGCCGGCGTAGATGAACGTGATGACCACGGTGGGGCCAACGTAGTAGACCAGCACGGACAAGCTCACCAGCAGCACCATGAACGGCGCGAGGAAGTACAGCTTGTTCTCCGCCACGAGCCCGCCGAGCTGCCGCAGCATCCGAAACATGAAGCGGAACTTGCTCACTGGTGCTCCTCGGGGACGGGCGCCGCGCTCGCAGTGTGGACGATGTCGACCAGGGTGTCACGCAGGGCCTCGATGTCGGCTCGGGTGGTGAAGCGGCCAAGCGAGATGCGAAGCGCCTCGTCGGCTTGTTCGTCGCTATACCCCATCGCCAGGAGGACGTGACTCGGAGTGAGCTTCGTGGCGTGGCAAGCGGAGCTGGACGACACGGCGACGCCCCGGCGGTCGAGCGCCATGAAGAGCGCCTTGCCGGAGTGGCCGGGGACCGAGATGTTGAGGATGTTGCCCACGCCGTCGGGGCCTGCACCGTTCACGCGGACGCCGGGCAGAGCCTCGTTCAGCCAGCCCAGCAGCGTGCGGGCGAGGGCGGCCATGCGGGGGCCGTCGGCCGGGGGGTACACGTGGACCGCGGTGCCGAAGCCGGCGATGCCCGGGACGTTGAGCGTGCCCGAGCGCATGCCTTCTTCGTGCCCGCCGCCGTGAAACAGCGGGGAGAGCGCGACGCCGGGCCGGACGTAGAGGGCACCGACGCCCTTGGGGCCGTGGACCTTGTGGCCGTTGATGGTGATGAGGTCGATGGGCAGGGCGCTGGCGTCGAGCGGGACCTTGCAGAAGCTCTGGCAGGCATCGGTGTGGAGCAGCACACCGGCCGCCCGACAGACCTCGCCGATTGCGTGGAGCGGCTGGAGGGTGCCCACTTCGTTGTTGGCGTGCATGACCGACACGAGCAGGGTGTCGGGTCGAATCATGCGGGCGACGGTGGTGGGGTCGACCTGTCCGAGGGGGTCGACCGGGATGTGAGAGACCTCGGCCTGGCCGGTGTGGTGCAGCCACGCGGCGGTCTCGAGCACACACGGATGCTCGATGCTGGACACGAGGAGGTGGCGACGGTGCCGGGGGGCTGCCCACACTGCGCCCTTCAGCGCGAGGTTGTTGGCTTCTGTGCCGCCCGAGGTGAAGACGATGGTGTCGGGCTCGACGCCGAGGCGGGCTGCGATGCGGTGGCGGGCGAGCTCGACCTCGCGCATGGCTCGGAGGCCGGGGCGGTGGACGGACGAGGGATTGGCCGCGTGCCGACGGTCGACCTTCGACATGTGGTCGAGAACAGCGGGATCGGGCGGGGCGCTGGCCGCGTTGTCGAGAAAGACGTGCGGACGGCGACCATGGGGCCGGGGGGGCGCAGCGGGAGGCATCGGGTCTCCGGACGGACTTCGGTATCCCGATTCTCAACCAGGAACAGGCTCGCGCGCTGGACCTGGATGCTACCATTCGTCGACGTTTTCCTCGAGACCGCCGGCATCCAACCTCCCGGCACCTCTCCAAGCGAGGCTCTTGTGCGCGTGAACATCCTCTGTCTGGTCATTCTGGCTGCAGGCTGCTCCCCGGACGACAAGACTACGGCACCAGCTGGCTCCGCATCGGATGGGTCGGACAGTGGGCTCGATGCAGGAGATGGAGGGTCGGGCGACGGCTCCGGGGGGGGAGACGGCGGTGGGGACGACGGCGGTGGGGACGACATCGAGGTGGGCATCGGCGTGGGCCTGCGCGCTCCCGACTTCACGCTGCTCGACCAACATGGGGAGGCGTTCACGCTCTCCGAGCTGCGCGGCACCCGCATGGTGGTCTTTGGCAGCTCCGCGTGGTGCCCCAACTGCCAGGAGACCGCCGAGAAGATGCAGGAGTGGTACGTGGAGGAGGCCCTCGACGACCAGCTCGTGGTGGCGGTGCTCTCCGAGAACCTCACGAGCGAGCCGCCCGATGTGGACGACTGCGCGGAGTGGGCCGACCGCGTGGGCCTCACGTTTCCGGTGCTGGCCGACTCGGAGCACCTCTGGGCCGACACCTACGCCGCACCCGACGACATCGAGGCACGCCGCAGCTACTTTGTGGTGGACTCCGAGGGCATCATCTCGTGGCTCCAGCAGGATGGCAGTCGGGCCCGCCGGCAGGACATGAAGGCGGCGGTGAATTCGGCGGAATGACCGCGTCGCTGCTGTGGTCGGTTTGGAGCGTGGTGCGTTGAGGGGCCCCCTCCGCCTGCTCCGCAGGCACCTCCCCCTGAAGGGGGAGGACGGTGAGAACGACGATGTCCTCTCCATTCAGGGCCTTCGTGGGGGCTGTTCGGGGCCCCCTCGACTACTCGGGCGGCGTTTCATCGGGCAGCGGCTCGGAGGACAGCGAGGCCTCCATCTCGACGGACCGCCCACTGCCTGCGGTGCCCGAACCTGTGCCGGTGGCGGTGAGCACATCGCCCACGAGCGTGCCGGTCATGGAGATCTCGACCGGGCCGAGGGTGAGGATGCCGGAGAAGGAGCTGTCGTCGCTGCCCACCGCCGCCACGAGCTCGCCCGAAGAAAACGAGGGGTCGCCGAAGTCGCCGAAGTCGCAGGTGACCAGCGTGATGTAGTCCGGGTACGTGACCAGGTAGTCGAACTCGGCGGTGCACGAGCCTTCCTGGGAGCCGCTGGAGCGCTCGATGGTGGCGTTGACGGTGAGGCTGGCCGCCCACATGCCGTCGAGCTCGTGGTCGCCGGGGTCGGCGGTGTCGGTGGGGCCGTCGTCGCCCGTGCCGCCGTCGTCGGTGCCGCCGTCGTCGGTGCCGCCGTCGTCGCCCGTGCCACCATCGTCGCCCGTGCCGCCGTCGTCACCGGTGCCGCCGTCGTCGCCAGAGCCACCATCGTCGCCCGTGCTGCCGTCGTCGCCCGAACCGCCGTCGTCGCCCGTCCCGCCGTCGTCGGTGCCGGGCTCGGTGGTGCCATCCGCACCTGCAGTGCCATCCGCGGGTGCCTCCTTCTCCCCACAGCCCGCGAGTAGCAGGCCCAGGCCGAACACAGCGAGGACAGAGTGGTGGGTCATGGTGCCTCCGGAGGCGCACTTTGCGACGTTCATCTCGGCCGAAACCTACCCCGGACCCGTCCCGGGTGTCCATCGCGGTGGCCTGCGGCACGCGTGGTGGTGGTCGGTGAGCGCCTTCTCACGTCGGCTGTCGGGCGGGGTGGGGCTCGGCGGTGTAGAGTCTGGCCACCTTCGGCCCTGTCTCGGGAGACTGCCATGCAGGCCAGCCGCCGGACCCGAACCCACCTGAGCGCCATGCTGTGCGCCTTGGCGTGGACCACATCGGGGTGCAAGCAAGACTGCAACGAAGGCTACGCGCTCCAGCCCGACGGCAGCTGCTACGCCAAGGTGTTTGTGGGCCAAGAGACCTTCGACACCGGCATTCGCGAAGACCACGCCACGTTCTACGACGCCACGGTTCAAGGCGAGGTGCGCCGCGGCAACGTCGACCTCGACGACGCCGGTGCGGTGAGCCTGGAGGTCTGGACGTCCCGCAACACCGACCTCTACGGACCCGACCGCGACGACCACGACGCCGACCAGGAGTTCCCCCTCGACCTCGAGGCCCTCCGGTCGGGCGAGACGGTCACGTTCTCGGAGGTTCACCCGGGCATCCCACTGCGCGGGCGCGAGATCTTCGTGTACGTCCGCGTGCAGCCGGCCGAGTCGGGGCGGGCCCGGTTCTACGCCGCCGAGGCCAACCCCTACGTGCTATTCCAGGACCAAACCTCCGAGCACGTCGAAGTCGTCATCGACACCACCACCGAGACCCGATGACCCTGATTCGCCACGCGTCGTGCGTGCTGCTGCTGGCCCTCCCCGCCTGTCGCACCTCCCTCGAGCACGTCCGCCCCAAGCACGCCGACTCGGGCAGCCCCGCGGCCGACGGAACCCCCGACATCCACCTCAACGAAGTGCGGTCCGACCGCAACCCGTTCCTCGAGGTGGTGAACATCGGCACCGGCAGCGCCGACCTCGCAGGCTGGCGGGTGGTCATCGACGGCACCTGCGAACAGACCTTGAGCACCACCGCGAGCGTGAGCGCAGGCGGATACCTGGCGCTGTGGGCCGGCGGCGCCCTCACCTGCCCCATCGAGCGCTCGGGCTCGGCCACGCTCTACTCGGCAGAAGGCGCCATCATCGACGAGCTGTCCTGGGAAGCGCCGTTCGCCGCCAACTCCTGGTGCCGAATGCCCGATGCCACGGGCGCCTTCACCACCTGTGCCCAGTACACACCCGGCGAAGAGAACACCAACAACGACACCCCGAACACCGTCGAGCCCGTCTGGGTGTGGCGCTACGAAGGCCGGGTCAACGCTCTGGCCGAAGGCACCGACCACACCGTGTGGGCCAGCCAACCCCTCGAGTCACTGCTCAGCCGGGTGGCTCTGGACGACGCCGCCACGGTCGCCACCGTCGACATGTCCCATGTCCCCGAAGGAGACGACGGGGAGGCCGGCTGGCGCGGTCTGGTCACCCTCACCGACGGCACGGTGATGGTCTCCGACCGCCTCCTCTCCACCGTCTCAGTGGTCGACCCCACCACCGGCGCCCTCACCCCCTGGACCTCCACGGCCACCGAAGGCGCCCCCACCGACCTCGGGCGCCTCGACGACGGCGGCATCGTGGTGACCATGGCCGACGACATCAAGGTGGCCTGCTACAACTCCGACGGCTCGCTGCGATGGGTGCAGGCCGCATCCGAGACCGTCCCCATGGCCAGCCCTCGGAATGTGGTGCCCATGGCCGACCACGTGGTGGTCATCGACCGCGAGCTGCGGCATGCGCTGCTGTTTCACGGCGACGACGGCACCTTTCTCGGCACCATCTCCGGGCGAATGTCGGATGTCTCCACCGACGATGAGCCTGGCCGGGTGAACGACCGCATCCGGGGCGGCGCATGGTCGGCCACCCACCAGATCTTGTTCCTCTCGGACTACTCGGGCGGCCGCATCCTGGGCTTCGACACCTCCGACCTCGACACCCTGGTCGATGAAGACCAGGCCTGGGGCTACATCGGCGAGATGGGCGAGTTTGGCGAAGGCGACACGGACTTTGGTTCTCCGCGCACGCTCCTGGCCCTCCCCGACACCGACCTGCTCCTCGTGGTCGACCGCGGCAACGACCGCGTGATGGCGCTCGGGCTCGACGACACCGTGGCCGCGCTCCAGCCGTAGCTACTCGAACACCAGCTCCACACCCGTGACGGGGTCGGTGGGTGTGAGGATGGCCGGGTTGCCGCTCCACTCGGCGAAGGGGTCGTCGGAGCGGTCGCCGTCTCCCTGGTCGAGCACCGCCGCCACCCACACCTCGGCGCCGTCGGGCGGAACCCCGGTGGACAGCTCGAGCCGGAAGTCGGTCGCGGCCCCGACTGTGGGCACGGTGAAGGAGTCTTCGGCGACCGGGAGATCGGAGGGAAAGGCCCCGTCGATGGTGACTTCCTGCCACACCGCGATGTAGACCGAGTCGCCCGTGGTGATGTCGGCGCTGGCGTTGATGGTGAACGTGCCGCTCACCGAGGGCAGCTCGGGTGTGCCCCCATCTCCGCCGGCATCCCCTCCGCCAGGGTCGCCGCCGGGGTCGCCGCCCACATCCCCGCCCGAGCCGTCGCCAGAACTGCCGTCGCCCCCAGACCCATCTCCACCCGACCCATCTCCACCGGAGCCGTCCCCGCCCGACGCGGAAGCGGTGTCGGACTCCGCGCCCCATGGGGGGTTCTCGGGGTCGTAGATGGGGTAGCAGCGACCATCGGCGGCCAGGCCATACCCGGCATCGCAGGCTTCCTTGCCCCCACAGCCAGTGGCCAAGACGACGGGCAGCACGAGCGAGACGGCAAACAGTCCTCGGGACCGCGACGGAGCAGCTTCACTGGACACGGCCACGCCTCCAACCAACGGGGTCAGCCCCCGTACACCGTGCCGTCGGGGGTGACGAGCGATGCCTTGTAGAAGGGGCGGAGGTCGGCGGGTGCGTTGGGGTCGAGGAGGTCGAGGTTGGCGTCGAGGCGCCAGACGACGGTGCCGGTGGGGTCGAGCTCGAGCACGGCTTCGGTGGAGGTGACCAGCGTGTTGCCGTTGGGCAGGCGGTTGACGTCGCGGATCTTGGTGGCGCCGTCGACTTCGGCCGACCAGGACCAGATGACCTCTCGGGTGGCGAGGTCGACCTCGAGCACCACGTTGGGCTGGTGCACGGCCACGAGCAGCGTGCCGTCGGGGGTGAGCTCGGGCTCGTGGGGGTTCACGCCTTTTGCGACATCGAAGAGGTCGGCGGCCTGGGCCTCGGGCTCGATGTGGCTGAACACCACCTCCCACTCGACGTCGCCCACAGAGTCGAGCAGCGCCACCCGGTTGAAGTTGCGCAGCGAGACCAGGGTGCTGCCGTCGTCGAGGCGCTCGGCGGCGTTCGCGTGGATCCAGCCTTCTCGGTAGACGATGTCGAAGGGCTCGGTGTCGTATTGGTCCAGGCCGTCCCACGACCACGCGATGTCGCCTTCGGGCGTGACCTCCATGAAGTGGGGCTCGCCCTTTCGCGACCAGCCGTTGGTGACGAGCCAGTTGCCGTTGTCGAGGAGGTCGACGTCGTGGGAGGGCAGCAGGCTGTCGTAGCGGGCGATGATGTCGCCGGCGTGGTCGACTTCGAGCACACCGATGGCATCGACGACCAGCAGGGCCCCGCCCTCGGGCGTGGGGGTGGAGTCCATGATGGTGTTGGAGTTGACCAGCTCGGCCGGCACCACCCACTGCCACTGCACCTTGCCGGCCCGGTCGACCTCCACCACGCGCGGGGCGGTCTGGTCGGAGCCGTCAGAAAAGAAGAGAGTGCCCGGCTGGAGGGCGTCTTCGTCGTAGGTCTCGGTGGTGAAGCCCCGATAGGAGGGGTCGAGCAGCTCGGTGTCGAGCTTGTGCTCGCGGGCACAGGCCGAGCCGACGACAGTGACCGCGACGAGAGAGACGATGGGGAGGCGGGACATGGGTGCTCCGAGACGACGATGCAACCCTACCCCATCGGACCGGAATCGCTCAGCCAAAGTGCGCTCCCCATCGCGCCATTGACCGACCTACCAGCGCCCGCCAAAGCCCGCGACCGGCTGGCGGGTGAGGGGGTCGTAGCGGAGCGACGGGTGCAGCTGGACGGTGCGTTTCTTCGGCGTGGGGGTGGTGTCGATGGACCGCAGGGCGTCGTCGTAGAGCGATGCGGTGCGCGACACATTGGCGAGAAACACGGTGGCCAGGCCCAGACCGACGGCGCGGTCGGTGAGTGGGTGGAAGCGCATGCCCACCTGTTCGAGGGACTGCGACGCCACCGCGTGCCCCACCAGCCCGCCCCAGAACACGGCCTGGAGGCTGCGGACCTGGCGGATGCGGCGGCGGGCATCGAGGTCGACGCCGGCGTCTTCGAGCGCCCGTGCGGCCTTGAAGGTGTGGGTGCGGGTGATGGGCAAGCTCAGCCCGGTGCACAGGCTGCCGATGGTGAGAACACCCAGTCCAGCGCCATACCCAGCGGGTTGGTGGACGGAGCCAGTGGTGGTGTCGACGCTGGCGAAGACCAGGCCGAGGCCCGCAGCGGTCTCGAACGCACCCACGCGCTGCAGCCGGAAGCCACCGTCGGCCATGGTGAGGTGGGTGTGGGCTTCGGAGGACACCCGGACCGGCTCGGTGGCCGCGAAGGCGGTGGTCAGGGTGAGGATGGCGAGCACGGGAGCCTCCGGAGGGAGCAGCATAGAGCCGCATGCCCCGGGTCGCCGACTTCGATCACGCCGGACGGAGGTGGAGCAGCTCGCGGGCTTCTGCGGGCGACGCAATCTCTCGGCCCACCTCGCGGGCCATCGCCACCATGGCTTCGATGAGGTCGCCGTTGCCCCGACAGCGTGCGCCATCCGGCATGTAGAAGGTGTCTTCCACGCCGGTGCGCAGGTGGCCGCCCAGCTCGGCGGTCTTCCGGTGCAGGTCCCAGATTTCCTGGCGACCGATGGCCGTGACCTGCCAGGGAGAGTCGCTGGGAATCCACTCGCGGAGCAGCGGCAGCAGGCGGGGGTCGGCCGCCATGCCCGAGGCCACGCCCATCACGAAGTTGACCTCGGGGGGGCGGTCGTCGTGGAGCATGCCGGCGGCCCGGAACATGGCCACGGAACGGGCGATGCCGGTGTCGAAGCACTCGAACTCGGGCTTGGCGCCGTGTTCGTGCATGGCGTCGAGGAAGCGCTGCACCTTGTCGACGGGGTTGTCGAAGAGCATGGGCGGCCAGGCCCACTTGCCGGAGCGACGCACCTTCAGGTAGTTGAGCGAGCCGGCGTTGCAGGCGGCGATTTCGGGCTTCACGCGGGCCATGCAGGCGAGCGGACCGGAGATGTCGTCGCCGAACACGCCGGTGGACATGTTGATGATGACGCCGGGACAGGCTGCGCGGATGGCATCGCAGATGGCCCCGGCCACCTCGGGCTCCCAGCTGGGGAGGAAGCCCATGCCGGGCTCTTGGCGTCGGAAGTGGACGTGCAGGATGGACGCCCCGGCGTCGACGCCTTCTTTGGCGCTGGCGGCCATCTCGTCGACGGTGACGGGGACGGGGTGCTGCTCGGGGTTGGTGAGCACACCGGTGAGGGCGCAGGTGACGACGGCTTTCACGGGGCATCTCCAGCGGGCGTGACCCGGACGAGGAGGGCACCGGCAGCTGCGGGGGCGCCGGCGGTGGCACAGACTTCGGACACGGTGCCGGACACACCGGCACGCAGGGCGGTCTCGAGCTTCATGGCTTCCACGCGCGCGAGGACGTCGCCCTCGGAGACATCCTGGCCCACGGTCACTTCGATGGACAGCACGGTGCCGTCCATGGGCATCACGGCCGAGCCGGTGCCTGTGGCGTCTTCGACCTCGGGGGACGGGTTGTGGACGCAGACGGTGAACGACACGCCGAAGGCACGCATGTGGAGGGTGTCTTGGTGGATGTGGGCGTGCACGGTGTGGTGCTGGTCGTCGACCCGGATGCGGCGGACGGGACCTGTGCCGGGAAGCAGCTGGACCGTGTGGGCGACCTCGGCGACGGTGACGGTGCAGGCGGCGCCATCGAAGGTGACCCCGGCGTCGACGCGGGTGCCGTCGACATCGAGGACGACGGGGACCGGCAGGCGATGGGCGGTGCGGAAGCCGGCGCGTGCGTGCTGTGCGGTGGTGGCTTCGAGCCAGAGGGCGACTGCGGCGGCGTGGGCACGGGGGTCGATGCCTGGAGGGGCGGCGAGGTGGGTGCGGCCGTCGAGCCAGCGGGTGTGGACGTCGCCCGAGGCGAAGTCGGGGTGGGCGAGGATGCGGGACAGCTGGTCGCGGTTGGTGGACACGCCGAAGAACACGGTGTCTTCGAGGGCTCGGAGGACACGACGGCGGGCGGTGTGGCGGTCGGGGCCGTGGGAGATGAGCTTGGCGACCATGGGATCGTAGTAGGGGCTGATGGACCCGGTGGACGGCAGGCCGTGGTCGACCCGGATGCCCTCGGGCGGCTGCCAGAGCACGACGGGGCCCGGCTGGGGGAGGTAGCCCTGTGCGGGGTCTTCGGCGTACAGGCGGACCTCGATGCTGTGACCGCTGAGCTGGACGTCATCTTGGGTGAAGGGAAGGGGCTCTCCCAGGGCCACCCGCAGCTGGAGCTCGACGAGGTCGAGGCCCGTGACCTGTTCGGTGACCGGGTGTTCTACCTGCAAGCGGGTGTTCATCTCGAGGAAGTAGAACGCGCCGTCGGGACCGAGCAAAAACTCGACGGTGCCAGCGCCTTCGTAGCCCACAGCGGCGGCGGCAGCGCAGGCGGCAGCCCCCATTCGCGCGCGGAGGGCGGCATCGACGGCCGGGCTGGGGGCTTCTTCCACCACCTTCTGGTTGCGGCGCTGGACCGAGCAGTCGCGCTCGCCGAGGTGGATGACCTGTCCGTGGGTGTCGGCGAAGACCTGCACTTCCACGTGCCGGGCACCTTCCACGAGGCGCTCGAGGAGCAGGTGCGACGACCCGAAGGCTGCTCCAGCTTCTGCGCGTGCCGACTGGAGGGCGTCGGGCAGCTCATCGGGGGCGCGGACGATGCGCATCCCACGACCGCCTCCGCCCGCGGTGGCCTTGACCAGCAGGGGGTAGCCCACGGCTTCGGCTTCGGCGGCGAGAACGGCGTCGGTGGGGTCGTCTCCGTCGAAGCCGGGTACAACAGGGACACCGGCGGCGCGCATCCGGACCTTGGCCGCAGCCTTGTCGCCCATGGCCGAGATGGCCGACGCCGGGGGCCCCACCCACACGAGGCCGGCATCCACGACAGCCTGTGCGAAGGCGGCGTTTTCGGAGAGGAAGCCGTAGCCCGGGTGGATGGCGTGAGCGCCGGTGGCTTCGGCAGCAGCCAGGATGCGGGCGGGGTCGAGGTAGCTCTCGGCGACGGGCGCGGGACCGATGCGCACGGCCACATCGGCCAGCGCGACATGGGGTGCGCCTTCGTCGGCGTCGGAGAACACCGCCACCGTGCGCAGGCCGAGGGTCTTGGCCGTGCGGATGACCCGTGCCGCAATCTCGCCGCGGTTGGCGACGAGGAGGGTGTCCCAGTGGGGGTTTGCGCGCATGGAGAGGCTCCTCGAGGCTCGGGCTCAGTCCTGCGCCCAAGGGGCGGGCTGGCGGGTGAGGCGCGCGAGCATGCCGGCTTGGGCGGTTTCGCTGCGGGCGCGCTTGGCGAAGTCGGCGGCGGCAAGGTCGAGGATGGTGTCGAGGGGCTGGGTGCCCACGCGGTGCATGATGGCCTTCGTCTCGGCCACAGCGCCCGGCTCGCACTTGCGGATCTGCCCCAAGATGCCTTCGATGGCGTCGTTCACGCTCATCGGGTCGACCAGCTCGTGGGCCAGGCCCAGGCGGACGGCAGCCGCGGCGTCGAGGGTCTGGCCGGTGACCGCGAGACGGCGGGCCTGCGACATCCCCAGCCGACGCACGATGAACGGGGCAATCTGTGCGGGGGTGATGCCGAGGGAGGTCTCGGGGAGGCGGAAGCGCGCACCGTCGATGGCGAGGGTGACGTCGGCCACACACGCCAGGCCGAAGCCACCGCCCATCACGGCCCCTTCGCACACCGCCACCACGGCGGCACCCACCCGGTCCACCTGCGACAGGAGCGCCCCGAACCGCCGGTTGAGCGAGGCGATGGGGTCGTGTTCGTCGGTTTGGGTCTCGGAGGCAGCGCGCTGCATGTCGGCGATGTCGCCACCGGCACAGAAGTGTCCGCCCGCTCCCCGCAGCACGACCGCGCGCACGGTCCGGTCATGGGCGATGGCCGTGAAGACGTCGGACAGGTGGTTCACCATGGCCAGGCTCATGGCGTTGCGCTTGTGGGGCCGGTTCAGCGTGACGAACAGCCAGCCCCCCTCGCGTCGCAGCTCGAGGGTGTCGGTGGACGATTGGGTCATCAGCCCTTCCTCTTCTTCTTTTCCGGCAGCGTGCCCATCAGCTTGCAGATGATGGACAGCATCACCTCGTCCGCACCGCCACCGATCGAGATGAGGCGGGTGTCGCGGTACATGCGGGAGATTTCGGTCTCCCACATGAAGCCCATGCCGCCCCAGTACTGCAGGCAGGAGTCTGAGATCTCACGGGCCAGGCGGCCGGCCTTGAGCTTGGCCATCGAAGCCAGCATGGTGACGTTCTCGCCGCGCACGTACTCTTCGGTGGCGCGGTACACGAGGGCCCGCAGAGCCTCGACCTCGGTGAGCAGCTCGGCGAGGCGGAAGTGCACCACCTGGTTGTCGAGGATGGACTTGCCGAAGGCCTTGCGGTCGCGGGTTTGCTCGATGGTGAGGTGGATGGCGCGCTCGAGGCCCCGCAGCACGTTGGCCCCGGCCCACAGGCGCTCTTCCTGGAACTGGAGCATCTGCATGAAGAAGCCGCCGCCTTCGTCGCCGATGCGGAAGCGCTTGGGGATGCGCACGTTGTCGAAGTAGATCTCGGCGGTGTCGCTGCTGCGCATGCCGAGCTTGTGCAGCTTGCGGGCCCGCACCACGCCGGGGGTGTTCATCGGGATGATGACGAGCGACTTGTTCATGTGGGGGTGGCCGTCGCTCGTGTTGACGAGGGCGCACATCCAGTCGGCCTGCATGCCGCTGGTGATCCACAGCTTGGAGCCGTTGATGATGTAGTCGTCGCCGTCGCTCACGGCTTTGGTCTGGATGCGGGCCACATCGGAGCCGGCCACGGCCTCGGAGACACCCAGGCACACGACCTGTTCGCCGGCGATGGCGGGGGCGAGGAACTCCTTGCGCAGCTCGTCGGAGCCGAAGCGTGCGAGCGCCGGCGTGGCCATGTCGGACTGCACCCCCATGGCCATGGGCACCCCACCCGCCGTGCACCGACCCAGCTCTTCGGCAGCGGCGACCGAGAAGCTGTAGTCGAGGCCGGCACCACCGAATTCTTCGGGCTTGGTGAGGCCGAACAGGCCCAGGTCGCCGGCCTTCTTGAACAGCTCGTGCGCCGGGAAGATGCCGGCTTCCTCCCACTCTTCGATGAACGGGTTGATCTCGTTCTCGACGAACTTGGCCACCATCTCCCGCAGCATGCGGTGCTCTTCGGTCCATTCCATGGGGTGCTCCAGGTGGGGGTTCAGCCGCGGGCGACGCCGAAGCTGGAGGGGTGCAGGCGCCGCCTGCGGGCTTCGACACACGTGGCGAGGCAGAAGGCCAGGATGTCGCGGGTGTCGCGGGGGTCGATGATGCCGTCGTCCCAGACCCGCGCGGTGGCGAACAGGGCCGTGGCCTCGCGGTTGAGCTTGTCGCGGACCTCGCCCGCCATGTGCTCCAGGACCTCTTCCATCACGGGCATGCCCTTCCGGGCGAACTTGGCGCGCGTGATCATCTTCATCACGGTGGCGGCCTGGTCGCCGCCCATGACGGCCACCTTGGCGGTGGGCCACGAGAAGATGAAGTCGGGGTCGTAGGCGCGGCCGCACATGCCGTAGTTGCCGGCCCCGTAGGCGCCGCCGAGCACGATGGTGAGCTTGGGCACGGTGGTGTTGGCCACGGCCTGGATCATCTTGGCGCCGTGCTTGACAGCACCGGCCTGTTCGGCTGTTTCGCCCACCATGTACCCGGTGGTGTTCATGAGGAACACGAGTGGGGTGTTGGACTGCTGGCACAGCTGGATGAACTGGGCGGCCTTGACACTGCCCTGCGGGAAGATGGGGCCGTTATTGCCCAGGATGCCCACTGCGCGGCCATCGATGCGGGCGTGGCCACACACGGTGTTGGCGCCGTGCAGCTTTTTGAACTCGAGGAAGCGGGAGTCGTCGACCAGGCGGGCCACCACCTCGCGGACGTCGTAGGGCGCGCGGGGGTCGGTGGGGACCACGCCGCAGAGCTCGTCGGGGTGGTAGCGGGGGGGACGGGACTCCAGCGCACGGGTGGGTGGGGTGTCGTCGTTCCAGCCGAGGGCAGCCACCACCTCGCGGGCCATGTGGATGGCGTGGTCGTCGTTCTCGGCGAGGTACTCCACGGTGCCGGTGATCTCGGCGTGCATGCGGGCACCGCCGAGGGCGGCTTCTTCCGAGTCCTGGCCGAGCGCAGCCTTCACGAGGGGCGGACCGGCGAGGAAGATCTTGGCGCGTTCGTCGACGGCGATGACGTAGTCGGACAGGCCGGGCATGTAGGCGCCACCCGCCGTGGAAGAGCCGTGCACGACGGTGATCTGGGGAATGCCAGCCGCGCTGAGCCTGGCCATGTTGGCGAAGACCCGCCCGCCGTCGACGAAGATTTCCGACTGGTAGAGGAGGTTGGCGCCGGCGCTCTCGACCATCGACACCACCGGCAGGCGCTCGCGCAGGGCCACCTCTTGGGCGCGGAGGGTCTTGCGGAGGCCCATGGGGGTGATGGCGCCGCCCTTGATGGCGGAGTCGTTGGCGGTGACGAGGCAGCGCACGCCCGACACGAAGCCCACGCCCACCACGTTGCCGCCGCCGGCCCTTGAGCGGTCGCCGCTGTCGTCGTGCATGTCGGTGCCGGCGAGGGTGGACAGCTCTACGAAGGGGGCGCCGGGGTCGAGCAGGCGCTGGACCCGCTCGCGGGGCATCAGCTGCTGGCGCTTGACGAACTTGCCGCGGGCACGCTCGCCGTGGGCGCGGACCTTGGCTTCCAGGTCGCGGATCTGGTCGACCAGGGCCAACATCGACGCCCGATTCTCGGCGAACGCGGTGTCGGTCGGTCGCACACGCGAGGTGAGGATGCTCATGGGGACGGCCTCCAGCGGCGGCTCTCCGCGACCAGGGCATCCACCCGGGCCGTGGGGACTCCCACACCGAGGAGCACGAAGCGCAGGCTGGCTTCGAGCACGGCGTGGATGGACTCGGGCTCGTACACCCAAGCCTCGTAGAGGATGTGGTCGAAGAAGGTGACGATGAACGTGGCGGTGCGGGCGTGGTCGTGCACGGCGAAGATGCCTTGTTCAGCGCCTTCTTCGAGAAACGAGATGGCGGTGGTGGCGAGCCGGTGGCGGCCTTCTCGGGCCACGCGCAGGGTGTCCTCGGCGGACTCGGCGTGGCGGAAGACCCGCTCCAGGTCGAGGTTGCGGGCGACAGCATCGACCATGGCGGTGACCACGCGGGCCAGGCGTTCGTCGGCCGGGCAGTCGCGGGCGCCTTCGGAGACGAGCGTGGAGGCGTAGTCGCGGAAGACCTCGCGGCGCAGCTCGGCCAGCAGGGCCTGCTTGCCCTTGAAGTACAGGTAGAAGGTGCCCTGGGCGACGCCGGCTTCGCGCACGATGGCGGACACGGGGGTGCGGGCGTAGCCGTCGGCCACGAAGCGGCGGCGCGCAATCTCGAGGAACTGCGCGCGGCGGCTGGCGGGGGGTGACTGACTGTCAGTCATGTGGTGGGTATAGCACTGGTTGGGGTGGAGTTCCAACTGGAAGTGGGTTGGACGGGGGGGTGGTCTGGGCAGGGGTGGTTCAGGGAGGCAGCAGGGGTGCCAGGTGTTGCGTGCTGCGCGTTGGTGCCAGGTGTTGCTTGTTGCGCCGAATTAAGCAATAGCACGTACGGCGCGCCGATGCCCGCCGGTGCCAGGTGTTGCTTGTTGCGCCTAATTAAGCAATAGCACGTACGACGCACCGAAGACGCCGTCGAATCGACCATCAACACCCTGGTTCAGGCACCTGCGAGCCGCGACTCATCCCGAGCATGCCCCACGTTTAGGTAGTCACACTGCGTACAACGTCCCAATTCGGCGCAACAAGCAACACCTGACACCAAGTCGCAACAGGCAACACCTGGCACCAAGTCGCAACAAGCAACACCTGGCACCAAGTCGCAACAAGCAACACCTGACACCGAGCCCGAGCCGAGTCCGAGCCGATGACTGCCACCTCCGGTTCGTTCCCGGGAACCACTCCCCCTCGGGGATGTCTCGTGGCTCCTGCTTCGAGGTGTCCATGCTCGCCCTGCTGATGCTCGCCAGCCTCGCGTCCGCCGAGACCGTGCGAGACAGCTTCCCGCCGCCCCCCGGCGCGATGTTGGCCCCCCGAACGGCCTTCGGGACCTGGCTCATGGACCGGGAGCTGCTCCCCGAAGGAAGCCCGGTGCTCACCTTCAGCGGACACCACGTGGGCGCTCCACACACAGCGGCCGAGGTGCGGGTGGTCGACATGCCCATGGTGCCGGGCGACCTCCAGCAGTGCGCCGACACCATCTACCGCCTCCGGGCCGACTACCTCCGCGAGACCGGCGCGGACATCGTGTTCCACGCCACCAACGGCCAGGCGATTCCGTGGTCGCGATGGGCCGCCGGTGAGCGCACACAGCTCCGCGGAAACACCCTGGCCTGGGTGCGGGCCAGCCACAGCAGCGAGGAGATGGCCTGGCAGAGCTGGCTCAAGGAGCTGTTCGAGTACGCCGGCACCATCTCCCTCAAGGCGCACGACACCGTGCCGGTCCCCGACAGAGCGCCTCGGCCGGGCGATGTGGTGGTGGCTCCGGGCTCGCCAGGCCATGCCGTGCTGCTCTTCGACGTGGCGAAGACCCGAGATGGCCGCTGGCTGGTGCTCTTTGGCGAAGGCTTCATGCCGGCCCAGCAGCTCCACGTCCACCGTGGCCCGGAAGACGGCTGGTGGGAGTGGGACCCGACAGCCGGTCTTCCCATCAGCTGGTGGACGCTCCCCGGGGAGGGCCTGCGGCGGTGGAAGCGCTGAGGTCCCTCAGGTCCACGTGCGCGACTGGTTCCGCGTGTTCTTGTCGATGAAGGCCTGCTCCACGTCGATGTCGAGGCGGTTGGCCACGGCCAACAGGTAGTTCAGCACGTCGACCAGCTCCTCGCCCACATGTGCCACGCGCGCTGCCCGGTCTTCGTCGTGAGCTTCGGCCTGGTCGAACAGGCGGTTGGCCTTGCGCACCGCCTTGAACAGCTCCCCCACCTCCTCGCCCATGAGGAAGCAGGTGTGCACCAGGTCGACGTCATCCCAGCCCTTGAGGCGCTCGAGGTCGTCGATGTAGCGCTGGTAGTCGGCCATCGTGGCGCGGGGCGGCAGGACGACGGGGGGCATGGGGCTCTCCAAGATGATGAAAAGGTGCTCTGGATCGGGATGCCGAAGAATTCGGGGGCGTCGTCCAGACAGCGGTGGCTAGTCGATGGATGGCCTGTAATCCTGGATGTGTCGGGTGTGGGCCACGGAGGACGAGATGTCGGTCCGCACTACCCCTGCACATTCCGCGATTCCTCGCTTCGGCAGCCCTCGCTTCGGCAGTCCGTTCTTCGCCAGCTTGCTGGTGCTGTCCGTGGCGTGCAACCGCGACGACCCCGAGCACTCCGGAAAGCTCCCCGGCGACCACGACCCCGGCCTGCAGCGCTTCGCCAGCTGCGACGACATGCGCGACTACATCGTCGACGCCTGGACCGAAACGCTCGTGCAGTCCCGCTACGGCGGGTCCTACGGGTGGGACGTCATGGAAGGCGATGTGGCCACCGATGATGGCGGTGGCGAAGGCGGGGGCGGTCCGTCCGACTGGTCCGAGACCAATGTGCAGGAGGCCGGCGTCGACGAGCCCGACATGGTGAAGACCGACGGCGAGCACATCTACGTCGTGCACCAGGACGAGCTCACCATCCTCGACAGCTGGCCGGTCGAAGACACCGCGGTGGTCGGCTCGGTCACACTGCCCGGCCACCCCTATTCGATGTTCCTCGAAGGCGACCGCGCACTGGTCTTCTCGTATGACTGGGAGTGGGATGGCTTCGCCGAGGGCTACGGCTACGGCGACACTCTGCTGCTGTCGGTGGTCGACCTCGCCGACCGCGCCAACCCCGAAGTGGTCCGCGAAGTCCGCCTCGAGGGCTGGATGGCCGACGCCCGGATGATCGACGGCGACGTCTACACGGTCATCCACAGCTACACCGAGATGCCGTACGAGCTGTGGGACCTCGCCTACGACCGCCGCCTCGACCTGCCCCAGATGCGCTGGCAGTGGTCGGACGAACGCCTCCGGGCCGTGCGCCAGCGAGCCCGCGCCGTGTTCCGACCGCTGGTGGAAGAAGCGGTGGCCGACATCCCCACCGCCGAGCTGCTGCCCGCCTTCGCGGATGGTCTGCCGGGTGAGGAGCCCGACGCCGAGGCCCTCCTGGCGTGCACCGACATCTACCGGCCGCACCACATCTCGTCGCCAAACGTGCTCTCCGTGGTGCACGTCGACCTCGCGAACAACGGCGATGTCTCGGCCACCGGTCTCATGGCCGACGGCTGGGAAGTGTACGCCTCGGAAGACCACCTCGTGGTGAGCCAGGGCTCGTGGGGCTGGTTCTGGGGCGACGACGACCCCGAGGTCAGCACGCACCTCCACCAGTTCGCGCTCGAAGCTGAGAACACCGTGTACGAGGCCTCTGGCGAGGTGGATGGCTGGCTGCTCAACAGCTACTCGCTGAGCCACTACGACGGGCACTTGCGGGTGGCCACGAGCGACCAGACTTGGTGGACGGGCGAAGAAGACGCCCCCGCCCCCGCCAACAACGTGTTCGTGCTGAAGACGGCCGGCACCTCGATGGATGTGGTGGGCGAGGTCCGCGGCATCGCGCCTGATGAAACCATCCAGTCGGCCCGGTTCATGGGCAAGAAGGGCTACCTGGTCACCTTCGAGCAGATCGACCCCCTGTTCACGCTCGACCTGTCCGACCACGAGAACCCCACCGTGGTGGGCGAGCTCGAGATGCCCGGCTTCTCCACCTACCTGCACCCCCTCGACGACGACCACCTGCTGTCGGTCGGCTGGGCGGGCACCTGGGAGGGTGAGATCACCGGCATGGCGGTCAACCTGTTCGACCTGACCGACTTCGCGTCGCCACAGCTCGCACACCAATTCACGCTCGAGTCGGATGACTGGAGCTACTCCGACGCCCTGTGGGACCCCCACGCCTTCACGCTGCACCGTGGCGTGCTGTCGCTGCCGCTGTACACCTACGACTACGACGCCAGCACCGGCAACTACGAGGACTTCAGCGGGATGCTCGTGCTCGACGTGGATGTGGACGCCGGCCTCACCGAGCTGGGACGGGTGGACCACGCCGACCTGGTGTCCGAGTCGCGCTGCATCTACGACTGGGACCGTGGCGTTCCGTGTGACGACGACTGGTGGTACGCCTCGATGCGGCGCAGCGTGGTCATCGAAGACAACCTGTTCAGCATCAGCGACTACGGCGTGAAGGTCACCGATCTCAACGACCCGAGCGTGGAGCACGCCCGCGTGGTGTTCTGGCCGCTGTAGTCCCGACGACCCGGGCTGGCTCCGACCTCTGCGGGGCCGGCCCCCTTCGGGCCTACAAGATCTGCAGCATCACCGGCAGGCAGCCCTGGTAGCACACGCTCGACACGGTCTTGCCCTGTTCGGTGGTGGCTTCGACCTTCACCGCGGGCACGCCGAGCGACATGGTGAACGAGAAGTCGCCCGGCTGCCGCAGCTCGGCGGTGCTGATGACCTCGCCTTCGAGGGTGGTGACCGCGACCTTGACCGCGCCGGAGGGGCCGGACACCGTCCCCGAGACCGACCAGTACTCCGGCTCGTAGGACTTGCTGGTGTTGGCTGGAGCCGTGCGCCGCGGGGGTACAGCGCCGGGGTAGAGGTTGGCTTGGGGCGACAGCTCGTTTACGGTGAGCGACACACCGCCCACGATGACGTCCTGGACGGTGGTGGTGTCGAAGGGGCGCGCGCCAGCACGGAGGCGTGTGTCGGGCCAGCCCGAGGCGTCGAGGCCCGCCACGAGGGCATCGGCGAAGTAGCCGGCACCCAGGGCCGTGGGGTGCATCTCGTCGAGGTAGAGGTCGGAGCCGTCGTGCTGCCGGGCGGCCTCGACGAGGGTGGGGGCGAGCTCGATGACGGGGATGTCGTGGTGGGCGGCCACGGCCTTCTGGGTGTCGAAGTAGGGCTGCCACGCCACGTCGCCGGCCACGAGCTGTTCGGCCATCTGGCGGTTGACGGGGGCGACGAAAGCAGCGTCGATGCCCTTTTCGGCGGCCTTGCGCACCAGGCGGTCGAGGTTGAAGGCGTAGCGGTCGACGGGGACCCGGCGGATGCCCACATCGGGGAGCTCGCTGGTGCGGGTCCAGGTGACCATGCGGGCCTGGGGGTCGCCCACCTGCTTGTCGATGATGGCGGACAGCACGAGGAACAGCGACGACCGCGACAGGGGGTTCTGCATCCACATCCGGCGGGTGCGGAGGAGGTCGGCGTCGCGGAAGTGGTCGAAGTTGTTGTCGCTCCACAGGTTGCCGATGAGCAGCAGGGTGGGCTCCATGTCCCAGCCGTCTTCTTCCATGAGCATCCAGGTCTGCTCGCTGGAGTAGCCGGGAATGCCCCCGTTCACGGCGTCGACGTCGAGGCCGCGGGCCTGCAGTCGCTGGACGGCCTGCTCGATGATGGTCTGGTCGTCTTCGATGCCGTGGCCGAAGAAGGTGGAGTCGCCCACCAACATCACGCGCTCACGGCGCTCGGGGCGGGGGAGCTCGGGAAGCTCGCCGCGCAGGCCCTTGTCGTTGATGAAGGCCGCCACGGTGCCCACCCGACGGTGGCCGGTGTTCATGCCCCACAGGCGGGTGGGGTGACCGCCCATCACCACCGAGCCTTGGTCGCCCCCCTGCCACTCGGGGATCTGCGGACCGAGGAAGCGGGCCGCACCTTCGGCCATGAGCAGCACGGCAGCGGCCACCCCCAGCCCCACCACCGCGCGCATCCAGACCGGAAGCACCGAGCGGGACGGCCGACGGGTGCGTCGCCGACGGCTCATGTGGGCGTACCGTCGAGCCGGGGAATGAGCCGACCATCGGGGGCACGGATGACGTGGAGGGTGTGGTCGCCGCGCTGGAGGGACCAGCCCTCGGGGGTGGAGGACGCGGCCACGGCCGGGAACGGGAGGTGGGTGGACGCGGTGAGGATGGCCACGCCGCCCACACCGGGCGGGAGGGCGTCGGCGTACTCGGAGAGGGCTGCGGTCTGGTCGGTGGGCAGCAGGAAGAGCACGCAGGGGGTGCGGCCGCCGTCTTCCACGAGGGTGTCGATGGGGTCTTCGAGGTGGACCGGGCGCATGCCATCCACGCGGTAGACCGGTCCGCCTGCAACGGCCGGCAAGGCGACGCTGGAGGGCGCCACCACGAGCACGCGATGGGCGTCGGCCAGAGTGGCGAGCACAACGGCAACCAGGTCGTCTTGCTGGTCGGCTGGAACCGTCCAGGTCTGGATGCCGTCGGTGAGGGAGGGCAGCGGCGCACCGATGAGCGGCACCTCGGCCAGTCGCATCACGCCGTCGGGAAGCTCGGGCTCACCGGGACTCTGGCCACGATTCCACAGCAGGGCCAGGCCCACCAGCAAGAACAGGCCCACCCCGAGGCCCATGTAGAGGTAGGGCTCTTCGGCGCCGAGGTCGGTGCCGCCGGTGGGGAAGGTGGCGGTGGACGGCCGGGGATTGGCGGTGGTGGTGGCCACGCCAGACGCCGGAGCATCTTCGGCCGGCGGACCGTCGACCCCCGCCTCGTTGCCCAGCGGAGGCGGACCAGTCGCGGTGCCTGGACCGCCGCCTTCGGGACCGGGGGCCGCGCCACCCGTGGGCGCTTCTGGAGCGTCGGCCGCGGGGCCTTCGGCAGGGGGGGGAGCGCTGGGGGGCTCGGCGGAGGGAGGGTCTTGTGCGTGGGCGAGGGAGCCCACCAGGCAGCAAGCACCGAAAAGTGCGGCCGAGAGAGTGCGATTCACTGTCGGACCCGGTCCGGGGCGAACGGGAGTGCGGGGAGCGACTCCTCCCCACGGTTCATTGGTCTACCACAACGCCATCCACAGACGCGGGCCAACGGGCGCGGTCGCCGATGAGGAAGCGGGCGTCGCCTTCGGTGGCCTCGACCACACACACCCCCGGTCCCACGGGCCTGACCACGTGGGTGCGGGCCGGCGCGGCTTCGGCTGCAGTGTGGAGCACCACGCCACCGGTGCCGAGGGGCAGCTCATCGTCGCGGTCGGCCCAGTCGTCGGGGGAGCCACCGACGTCGTAGAACACCACCACGCCAGCTTCTCGGGGATCGGCATGGATGGCTTCGAGGGCGTCGCCCACCTTCCGCGGTGTGGGGTCGGTCGCGCGGAAGATGCGTCGGCCGGCACGGGAGCCGGCGTGCTGGGGGACATCGCCCACCAGCAGCACCCCGTGGTGCCGTGCGAGGGTGTCGACCAGCGCCCGAAGCACAGCAGGCGCGTGCGCGGGGTCGGTGCGCCAGTGCACCAGGCCATCGTTGAGGGGGGGAGAGCCGGGTCCTGCGAAGCCCCCGGCGGGCACAAGGGTGACGCCCGAGATGGGACCGCGCCGCACCCGCGCGTGCTTGCGCATCACCACCAGCATGACGGCGAGGCCCACAAAGAGGACCGCCCCCCCTCCGATGAGCCACAGGCCCACCTGGGCTTCGGCATCCGCAGCTTCTTTGGAGGCCTGTGCGGCGGTTCCGCCCCCCGAGCCGCCAGGGCCCTCCCCGGGGTTGTGTTGGTTGGCCTCGCGGGCCTTCACCGTGAGAACGCCGTCGCGAAGGGTGAGGTCGAGGTCGCGGGGGATGTCGGGCGCAGACCACACCGCCGGTCCGCCATCCATGCGCTCGCCATCGAGCACCAACGACACGGTGACGTCGGTGTGGGGCAGGAACACGGCGCCGGCCCACCGACCATCCCCAGCCGTGACGTCGGGCTGCTGACCGTCGTCCTGCAGCTGCACCCGCTCGGTCTCCCCGTCCGCGGGCGCCAGATCGACGTACACATCTCCGTCGAGCGTGCGGTCGGCATCCAGGCGCACGAGGACGCCCCCGGCATGGGCCGCCGAGCTGAAGGCACATGCTCCGAGCAGGAGTGCGCCGAGGAGGGAGCGAGGGTGGTTCATCGCAGATCCGAGAGTCAAGTGCGCCGGGTCAGCGAGGGTAGCACGGGCCACGGGACGCGCTCGATGAGGGTGGTAGGGTCACCCGGAGGCCGCGCATCCGACCGCGTCGACCGCACCCTTCATCGCCGAGGACGACCATGGGAAGGCCCCGCCGCACCTGGCTCAAGCTCGTCAGCCCGCTCGCGTGGAGCCGGAAAGACTCCGAACAGCGCTTCCTGGCATCGTTCTCCGAGACCGAACGGGGCAGCTCGGTCGACATGCTGGCCGCCTGCGAGCTCACCGAGCGCCGCGACCTCCGCCGCAAGTACTTCATCCACGCCCTCGACGAAGCCCGCCACTCCCGCATGTTCGCCCGTCGCGCCAAGGAGTTCGGGGCCCGGCAGTCCCGTGCCCGAGCAGCCCTCGACGACGCCAACACGCTCCAGACGCACGGCATCGTGATGGGGCGTCCACTGTTCGAGCGCTACGGCGAGCTGGAGTTTCTCGCGTTCGTCTGCCGCTCGGAAGCCATGGCGGTGGAGCAGTTCGGCGTGTACCGCGAGCTGGACTTCCTCGACGACAAGACCAACGTGATGCTCGACAACATCCTCCGCGACGAACACTTCCACGTTGGGTACAGCCGCACCGAGCTCGAGCGCTACACCCGCCAGGGCCGTGGCGCCGAGGTCACGTGGGCCCAGCGCAAGGTGTTCTGGCGGCGCCCATGGGAAGCCTGGATGCGCTTCTCTTTGCGGGTGGGGCACGTGGTGACGGGCATCTGGATGACGCTCCTGTACGTGCTGGTGGTGGCTCCGTTCAAGCTGGGCGCCCGCCGAGAAGCCGCAGGCTGGCGTGCAGTGAAGCCCGACCCCCGCTCCCGCATGGCCGCCGCCCGCGGCCAGGGGTGAACCATGGCCACCTGGATCCTCGGCGTCTCCGCTCTCTTCCACGACTCCGCTGTGGCGCTGCTCCGCGACGGTGAGGTGGTGGCCGCCGCCCAAGAGGAACGCTTCACCCGCATCAAGCACGACCACGAGCTGCCGGTGCGGGCCGCCGAGTGGGCCCTGGCCGAAGCCGGCATCGAGCCCACCGACCTCGACTGGCTGGTGTTCTACGAGAAGCCGCTGGCCAAGTTCCAGCGCATCCTGGTCAACTCGGTGGCCGAGTTTCCCCGCGCCTGGCGGTCGTTCCCGCGCGCGATGCAGAGCTGGCTGGGCCGGAAGCTGTGGGTGGCCGGCGAGCTGTCCCGCACCTTCCACGTGCCGCCCCAGAAGCTGCTGTTCTCCCAACACCACCAGTCCCACGCCGCGAGCGCGTTCCTCACCAGCCCGTTCGAAGACGCCGCCATCCTCACGGTCGACGGGGTGGGCGAGCTGGCCACCACGGGCCTGTGGCGCGGACGGCCGGAAGCCCCCCACATCGAGCCGGTGGCCGAGGTGGTCTTCCCCCACTCCCTCGGCCTCTTCTACTCGGCCATGACGGCCTTCTTGGGCTTCGCGGTCAACGAGGGCGAGTACAAGGTGATGGGCATGGCCGCGTTCGGCGAGCCCGTGTTCATGGATGAGATGCGCAAGCTGGTGCGCCTCGACGACAACGGCGGCTTCACGCTCGACCTCGAAGCCTTCTGCTGGCACTGGCACCCCACCGAAAGCTACACCACCCGGCTGGTGGGCATCCTCGGCACCCCGCGCTTCCCCGGAACCCCCTTCGACCCCACCACACAGGAAGGGAAGCACTGGGCCAACATCGCCGCCAGCACGCAGGCGATGCTCGAAGAAGCCCTGCTGCACGTGGCCCGCCATGCCCGCGAGCGCATCGACAGCCCCAACCTGTGCCTGGCGGGCGGGGTGGCGCTCAATGCGGTCGCCAACACGCGGCTCGCCGAAGCCGGACCCTTTGAGAACATCTGGGTGCAGCCCGCTGCCGGAGATGCCGGTGGCGCCCTCGGAGCCGCGCTGTGGGCGTGGCACGATGTCCTCGAGAAGCCCCGCACACCCGGTCCATTCGTGTGTTCCCTCGGCCGGAGCTGGGACGCCGACACCGCCGCCGAGCTGCTCGAAGACCTGCGTGCTCCGCGCGAGCGCCTCACCGAAGACACCTGGCTGGAGCGGGTGGTCGACGACCTCGAAGGCGGCGGCGTGGTGGGATGGTTCCAAGGCCGGGCCGAGCTGGGGCCCCGCGCACTGGGACAACGCTCCATCCTGGCCGACCCCCGCGGCGAAGCCACCCGCGACCGGGTGAACGCCCGCATCAAGTTCCGCGAGTCCTTCCGTCCGTTCGCACCCGCCGTCACAGCCGAGGCCGCCGACCGCTACTTCGACATCCACCCCGCTCTGGCCGGACCGGTGCGGCACATGGTCGCCACAGCCACCGTGAAGCCCGAACACCGCGAGCTTCTGGCGGCGGTCACCCATGTGGATGGCTCGGCCCGGGTGCAGGTGGTGCACGCCGAGGACAGCCCCCGCTTCCACGCCCTGCTCACCGCATTCGGCGCGCGCACCGGCCTGCCCGTGCTGCTGAACACGTCGTTCAACCTGAAGGGCGACCCAATCGTCGACACACCCATCGACGCCCTGGCCGCCCTGTACTCGAGCGACCTCGACGCCGTGTATGTGGGCCGCCACCGGGTCACCCGCAGCGAGCGGGTCCGAGGCGGCGACCTCAAAGAGTACCTGCCCGAAGAGATCAGGAACGCCGGCGCAGCCCCAGCCCGATGAAGCCCACGCCCAGGGCCCACAGTCCGCCCGCCATCCCGGTGGCCGAGCAGCCCTTCAGCGCGCCCACCTCGTCGTCGTCGGGCTCACCCGAGTACGCCCACTGCTTGGCTTCGTCCATGCACTCGGGCGGGTAGGGGTTGGGGGCGTAGTCGCACTGGCCGGGGTCGGACACACGGCCGATGCCGCAGACGTCGAACACGCTCTCCAGCTCGTGCACGTACTTGATGTACCGCTGCTGTTCCTGGCTGGTGCGGCCCGTGAGGTAGAAGGTGACGTCCTGGGTGGCTTCTTCGGGCGTGTACCGCATGTGGAGCCGGCTGATGTAGTAGCCGTACTCCATGATGTCGAAGTTGAAGCCCACGTTGGCGAGCTTCTGTTCGTCGGGGGTCTCGCCCGTGCAGGGGTCGCAGTGGCCGTTGCCCCAGCCGTACTCGAGCATCCAGTCGGCGCCGGGCTCGGCGTTGTAGGCGCTCTCGAACTGGTCGAGGTAGTAGGCGCCGATGTCGCCGTCGAAGTCGGTCTCGAAGTCGGCGTCGAGCATGCACTCGTCGGGGAGCGACATCTCGGGGTAGTTGCTGATGCCCACGCCGCCGTCGGCGTAGTCGGTCACCGCGTACACGATGAGGTCCTGCACGCCCTTCGAGGCGGCCGTGCCGATGCGGATGGGCAGGCTGAAGACGTCGCTGTCGTAGGAGAACTGCAGCGGGGAGAGCTTGTCGCCCTCGCCAATGTGGGCGTCGGCGGAGACCTTGGCCGCGAAGAAGTACGCGCCGCCGTCGAGGTACTCCTGGATCATGTCGCTCGTGGCATCGGAGACCTGGTAGCCCTGGTCGAACAGCCAGCCGAGCAGGGAGTCGCTCTCTTCGGCGGAGAGGATGACCACCTCGTACTCACCAACGATGAACTCGGCCTCGACCTCGACGTCTTCCCACTCCCCTTCGCCTTCCCCTTCGCCCTCGCCGCCGGCAGAGTCCATGGCGTTCTCGGCGGAGACAGTGCAGGGGTCGGTGTAGACGGGCGCGAAGTCGTCGCACGTGTACTCGACCAGCCGCGGACGGGTGTAGCCATCGAGAATCGCGAAGTCGTCGGGGTCGAGCACGTTGACGTCGGCTTCGTCGAGCACTTCGGGGACCGGGATGAGCATCGCGAAGCTGGACCCGGCCGCACCTTCCACGTCGTTGGCCACCGACAGCGTGGTGCGGTTGCCTTGGCGGACGATGGCGACCTCGCTCACCGAGTTGTAGATGTCGGTGCCCGCCGAGCCCGCATAGGCTCCGCAGAATGCGTGGGCGGGCGTGGACACGAGGAGACTGAGGAGCACGGCGTTCATGGTCCCTCCAGAGGTGCGACGTCGGAGACGTCCACAACATCACCCACCCACCCGCCACCATCCAGCGGCTTTGCACGAAACCCCGGGTCGGTTTTGGGGTCCGACGTGCAAAAGCGATAGATTCCCGCGATGACCGAGCGTCCCAAGTCGTCCTCCCTCCCCATCCTCATTGGCGTGATCGCCGTGGTGGTGGTGCTTTGTGGGCGTGCGTTGGGGACGTGGGGGTCGGGGGACGGGCTGCCGCTCCTGGGCGCGCCCAACGGCGAGGTGTGGGGACACGCCTGGGTGCAGTGGTGGCATGCCGAGGCCTGGCCCGCCTGGCCCGACGGACCGTCGGAATGGGTCACCACCACCCGAGACTGGCCGGTCATCGACCCCCTCCCCACCGCCCTCGCCGCCACAGTGGGCGCTCTGGTGGGCTCCGTCGTGGCCTACGACCTCGTGGTGGTGCTCGGACTCGCCGGGGCGTTCGTCGGTGGGGCAGTGCTCGCCCGAGCCACGCAAGGCAACGTGTGGGTGGGCGCTCTGGCCGTGGCCCTCGCACCGGCCTACCTCGGGTCGGTGGCCTCGGGCCTCACCGAAGACCTCGCGCTGGGGCTCGCGGCAGTGGGGCTCGGATGGGTGGGCAGCGCTGACTGGCGGCGGGCGCTGGGCGCCGGGGTGTGCCTGGGCCTGCTGGCTGCCAGTGGGCTGGTGCTGGCGTGGATGGCCGGGGTGGCGGCGCTGGGCCTCGGGTTGTGGGCGCTGGTGAAGGCGCCCGATCGACGTCCGGTGGGCACCGGGCTGGTCATCGGTGGACTGGTGGCCGGCTTGCTGGCTCTGCCGGGTGCTCTGATGCACGCCGACCGCCTCTCGGGCACGGGGCACCGCCTCGGACAGTTCATCCCCCGGCCAGAGCCCCTGTGGCGCCTCAATCCGTGGAAGGGCACCGACCTCGCCAGCTTCCTGGTGCCCGGCCCGGTCGACCCTGGCGATGCCCTCGTGCGGATGCACCCCGGCTACCTCGGCCTGTCGCTGCTGCTGCTGGCGCTGTGGGCGGGTCGGTCGCGGTGGTGGCTGGTGCTCGCTGGTGCGGTGCTGCTGGCCCCGGGTCCCCACCTGTCGGTCGCCGGCACGCCCACGGGCATCGAGAATCCTGCTGTGGTGGTCCTGCAGGTGCTGCCGTTCGGCGACCTCATCAACCACCACGGCCGCTTCCTCCTCATCGGAGCGGTGGCTCTGGCTGTGCTGGCCGCCAAGGGAACACAAGCTCTGGAGGCCCGCTTCGGACGCCGTGCCGCATGGGGTGCCGTGGCCGTCGTGGCGCTCGATCTCGCCCTCCTCGGACCCGTGGGCGCGCCACTGCCCGTGGCCGACCCCACACCCCTGGCGGTGTACGCCCACCCCGACTTCGCAGCGCTTCCAGATGGTGCTCTGCTCTCGCTGCCGGCCGCCGGACCGGGCGTGCACTTCCAGCGACCTCTGCTCGACCAGAGGGCCCACGGACGTCCCCTCGCCCTCGACCCGAACCGTCCGGGCCTGCCACCTGGCTTCGCACGCACCGACACCGGGCGCTTCCTGTCCACGCTCGCGGGCCCCGAGGCGTTGCCCGTCCCCGACACCCCGACGTGGCCCGCGGGGGTTGCTGTGGTGGTGGTCGCCGAGCCCCACGTAGATGCAGTCATCTCGCTGTGGGGACCGCCGACGGTGCAGGCCCCGGACAGCGCAGCGTGGGTGGCGCCCTGACCACCCCTATCGGGAGCGCCCCGATAGCAACGACTCCACCCGCGACAGCAGCTCATGCTTGGAGAATGGCTTGACCAGCAGGTTCTCGACCGAGCCGTCCACCCCGCGACGCAGCACGACGTCGTCGGTGTAGCCCGACACGAACAGCACCTCGACCTGTGGGAAGGTGCGGCGCACGGCATCGGCGAGCTGACGACCGGTGAGGTTGGGCATGACCACGTCGGTGACGAGGACCTGTGGCACGGAGTCGGTGGAGCGGCACCACTCGACCGCGCGCACGGGGTCGTCGAAGGCGGTCACGCGGTAGCCGGCCATCTCGAGCGGAACCTGGATGGCGCGCATCACGTGCACGTTGTCGTCCACCACACACACGTGCCCCTGGCGGGCGTGTCGACGCGACCGAGCAGGGCCGATGGGCACCACACCTGGTCGCGCAGATGCCACCGGAATCCGCACCACTACGTCGGCCCCGCGGCGGGCACGGTTGGTGAGCGCAAGGGTGCCACCCGCGGCCTGCACGATGTCATGGACCATGGTGAGGCCGAGCCCGAGGGCACCTTCCGCGCTGCGGGTGGTGAAGAAGGGCTCGGTGGCGGCCTGCAGGACATCGGGAGACAGGCCGTTGCCCTGGTCGCGGACCGTGAAGACCATGGAGCCGCCTTCCCGACTCACCGTGAGCCGCACCCGACCACCGTCGGGCATCGCGGCGCCAGCGTTGACGGCAAGCTCGAAGAGCACCAGCTCCAGGTCGGTGCGGCGCATGCGCACCCGGCCGCCCGACTCGACGGACATCACACACTCGACATCGTCTGGAAGCACCGACCTCAGGGCGTCTTCGACCGTACGACAGACCGGCTCGATGTCGATGGACCCGGGCTCGTCTTCCGGTGGCGCCAGCAAGCGGGACAGCTCGGCACTCGTGCGTCCGCCGTCGCGCGCGCTTTCCTCGACCGCCTTCAGAGATGCAGCGGCTTCCGACTCGGGGGCGTCTTCCGACAGGGCCAGAGCCCCCAGGTTGGCCTGCGCGAGGATGGCACCGAGGGTGCGCCCCAGGTCGACCGCCCGGTGGCGAACGTAGTGCGACAGCGCGCTGGCCCGATGGGACAGGAGCAAGGCCAGGCGGCGGTCTTGGAGGACCCCACGCTCGGCGAGCAGCCCCGAGAGGTCGGTGACCGACACCAGGAAGAAGCGCTGGACGTCGGAGACGAACGACGCCGACACCACCCGCGCAGGAAAGGACGTGCCATCGGGTCGGCGACACCGGCCAGGCGTTCCGGCACCGCGTGACGTCTCGAGGCCCAGGTGGGCGGGCGTCCAGGACAGCAGCTCCGCGCGGTCTACCCCGAAGAGCGTGCAGGCCTCTCGGTTGACCTCGATGCACCGGCTCGTGGCGTCGAACAAGAGCAGGGCCACGCCAGCCGAGTCGAACACCTGCCGGTAGAACCGCCGCTGCGCCTCGAGCCTGCGCTCCACCTCTCGGCGCTCGGACACCTCTTCGGACAGCTGTCGGGAGCGGCTCTCGGCCACCCGCAGCCGGGTGAGCGCGACACCGGCTGCCAAGAGCAAGGCCACCAGCACCACGCCGACGGGAAGGTACGGGTGCTCGAGCCACGCCCGCTCGACCACGATGGAGAGGGACTCGGACGCCCCACGCTGCCCCCCGGCGCCCACCGCCCGCACCTCGAAGGTGTAGTGACCGGCATCGAGACCGGCCAGCGTGACGGCGGTTCGGGCCATGGGCTCGGAGAAGGGCTCGCCGTTGCCGGAGGAGTTCTGTGGGTACAGGCGGTACTCGAAGCGGGCGAGTTGGTCGGGGCGGAGCACGGGGGCGCTGAAGCGAACCTCGACGGCGCGGCCCATGTGCGGCTCCAGCACCACCTCCCGCTGCTTCTCGGGGAAGGTGTAGGTGCCCGCCTTCACAGACTCGATGTCGACCCGGCCGGGGGTCCAGGACTCGCGGTCGGTGTCGGCAGCGACGGACACCATCCCGTCGACTGTGACGAGCCACAGGGTGTTCTCGCTGTCCATCCACGACGATGGCCGGGCCCAGCCGTTGGCTTCTCCCACATCGAAGTGCTGCATCCGAAGCGCCTCGAGCTCTCCACGGCGTGCTGCGATGAGCTCGGAGGCCCCCACCGCGTTGAGGCCGCGGTTGCCGTGGAGCCACACCTGCCCATCCGGCCCGACCTCGACCGAAGAGAGGAAGCCGTCGGGCAAGCGGTGGTCGGCCGGGGTGATGCGGCCGGCCTGGCCCGTGTGCACCCAGCCCAGGCCCCCGCCATAGGTGGCGGCCCAGATGGTGTGGTCGGCCCCCACGGCGAGGTCGCGCACGGGCCCACAGGCAAATCCGGACGCACAGGTGTGGTGGGTCCAGCCGTCGGCGTCCTGCACCCAGAGGCCTTCCGTGGTGCCCACAGCCAGCCGCCCGTCCGCCAGAGACAGCCGGGACAGGACGCGGTGGGTGCCTTCGGGCATCGCCATGGAGCTGAGGGGTGCCTGTCCGTTGGCGGGCCCCGAGAACAGGCGCCCCTCCGAGGTGCCCACCCAGAGCGTGCCCGACCGGTCGACCTCCAGCAGCGATGGAATCTCGGTGGGGCGCAGCCCTTCGCCCGGGAGGCGGGGGGTGGACCAGGCGCCGTCCGCCACCCGCCAGAGCTTGCCCTGGTAGCCCACGAACACCGCACCATCCGCGGCGGCAGCCATCGCGTGGACACACCTCGACCCCTCCTTGGGACCGGGCGCTTCGTTCACGGCGATGTGGGCGACCGGGACCCCGGCCTCGAAGCCGTAGAGCTGGTCGCAGTCGAGCGACAGCCAGGTGCGACCGCTGGCGTGGGCCAGGGGGCCGGTGGCGTACCCGCGGACGTCGGGTGGGAGGGCGACGCGCTTGAACGGACGCTCGGTGACGCGCCGGAGGCCGTCGGACTTGGTGCCCACCCAGGTGGTGTTGTCATCGTCGATGAGGAGGCTGCGAGGGGCATTCCCGAGCGTCACCCACTCGGGGTGCAGCGGCTCACCGGCCAGCATCGCCGCCTTGGCCTCCTGCCACGGGCCGAGCCGAGCGACGCCTGATGAACCCCCCAGCCACAGGATGCCCCGGGGGTCGACCGTGGGGACCACGCCCAGCTCGAGGTGGTGGGTCCAGTCCACGGCAGCCACGGGAAGGCCGCCATTGGGAACCAGCACCGGTCCGACGCGGCTCGACGCCCAGAGGTCGCCGTCGGGGTCGACCCACAGCCCGAAGAATGCGCCGGTGCGCACCGGGGGCTCCGAGACCCCTTCCGACAGCCGCCAGAGCGACACATGGTTGCCCACCCAGTAGGTGTCTGGCGCCACTCGAGCCACGGTGAGGGCAGCCTGGTCGGACAGTCGCTCCCAGCCGCTCGACGCACTGCGCCGCCACAGGCCCGCCGAAGAGGCCACCACAATCGTGGCTTCGGGCGTGCCCTCCTCGACCACAACCGCCCAGACCGTGGCCTCGCGGAGCACATCCGGCTGGTCGACGGAGAGGTAGGTGCCGTCGTGAAAGCGCCAGACACCGCCTTCTTCGACACCAACCCACAGGCGGTCGCCATCCTTGGCGAGGGCGGTGATGCGGGCCACTCGGGCGTAGAGGTCGGGCGGCGCCACCTGCTCTTCGAAGTGGGTGCCGGAGAAGCGGTACAGCCCCGCGAAGGTGCCGAGCCACAGGTAGCCGGCGTCGTCGCGAACGAGGCTGGTGACGGTGCCTTGGGGCAGGCCGTCGCGCTTCGACCAGGCATCGACCTGGATGCGGCCGGTGGTGGTGTGGGATCCGGCATGCACAGGCCCACCGACCCCTGCTGCCAGCGCCAACACTGCACCCACGGCGAACCGCCAGAGTCTCGACCGGTGCCTCGAAGCCATGGGGGCGACCACCTCGCAGGGAATGCGATGACGTGCCTGTTCTCGGCACGCACGCACATCCGGACCAGCCTACTCCCGAGGGGAGCACCACGTACAGCGGACGGGGGACCGCCCGCCCCCTTTCCCGCCGAGGCGCGTGTACACACCACTTCCGCCGCCGCGCGCCCTACCCGACCGCCCCACCCCACGCGGCGCGGACGCTCATGCGCGGGCGGCTGAGATGGTGGACAGGTGAGCCTCGAAGTGGGGGTAGGACACCGCCTCGCAGCCGCGGCCATCCACCTCGATGGCGGGGCAGACCAGCGTGAGCACCCGCAATGCCATGTAGATGCGGTGGTCGTGCAGGCTCTGGACCTGTGCAGCCCGCAGTGGTCCGCCGTGGACATCGAGCCCATCCGGACGCTCGGTGCAGGAGCCCCCCAGAGCCGCGAGCGCCGTGGCCATGGCGGCGATGCGGTCGGATTCCTTGTGCCGCAAGCTGGGGGCCCCCACGAACGAGGTGTGCCCGGGGGTGGCGGCTGCGAGGGCGACGAGCACGGGGAAGAGGTCGGGGGTGGGGCCCAGATCGACGGTTCCGGGCGACACCGGTGGCCGGGGGTTCAGCGCCAGGACCGGGCCGTCCCACACGAGCTCCTGGCCGAAGCGGCGCAGGATGTCGACCACCGCCCGGTCGCCCTGGGGGTCGTCGGGACGGAGCCCGATGAGGCGGACCGGCACGCCGGCCAGGACTGCCGCCACAAGCGGAAAAGCCGCCCCGGACCAGTCGCCCGCCACCGCCACATCCGACGCCGCGGGCTGCTGGTTGCCCGGGATCTGGAAGCGAAGCCCGGCAGGGGTCTCGTGCACCGACCACCGCAGCCCGAAGGCCGCAGCCACCTGGCGGGTGATCTCGAGGTACGGGCGGCTGGCGACGGGAGCGGCCATGTGCAGGGTGCTGTCGCCAGGAATCAGGCACAAGGCGAGCAGCAGCGCGGAGGCGTACTGGCTGCTCACCCGCGGCGGCAACGACACGGTGCCCGCCTGGAGCGGACCACGAATCGTGAGCGGGGCCCGCCCTTCCTGGCTGTGGGTGGTGGCCTGGAGGGCCTCGAGGGCATCGAGCAGCGGCTGGTTGGGACGGCTCTGCAGGGAGTCGTCGCCGGTGAGCGTGACCGGTTCGGAGAGCCGCGCGACCTGACCGGACATCAAGCGAAGGGTGGTGCCCGAGTTGCCGCAGTCGAGAGGGACGGGGGTGGGCTGCAGCGCATCGACCGGCTGGAAGACCACGCTGTCACCCTGCACTTCGGCACGCGCGCCGAGGGCCTGCAGGACAGAGAGCGTGCTGCGGCAGTCGGCACCCCACAGGGGACGGCGCACCCGGCAGGGCACCGATGACAGCGCCCCCAGCAAAAACGCCCTGTGGGTGCCGCTCTTGGAAGACGGAACGGTGAGCTCGACCGCAGGTGTGCGCACCTAGCCCCCCGCACCCAGCATCAGGGGCACGAAGGCCACGATGAGCAGGGCCGCCCCCATGACCGCCATGGGCAGCCAGAGGTGTTCGTTGCGCGCCCACCAGCCCCCTTCGACGGGGATGTCTTCGACCCGGGCTTCCTTGCCGATGACCTGACGGGCCAGGAGGTGGTTGATGGCGACGGGCGGGGTGAGGTACCCGAGCTCGAAGGCCACCAGCACCATCATCCAGAAGTGGACGGGGTCGATGCCGTTGTTGTACGCGAGCGGCGCGATGGTGACGCTCACGAGCACGACCGCACCGAGGGCGTCCATGGTCATGCCCACCAGCACCATCGCCACGACCAGGATGGCCATGGCCGTCCAGGGCGAGCCGAGGTCGGCGGGCACCAGGCTCATGAGCTCGGCCCGCTCCACCACACCACCGAGGCCCACCGAGCCGGCCATCAGCATCAGCAGAGCGCCGATGTGGCCAGACGACTCGTTGGTGGCTTCCTTGAGGGCGGGGAAGACTTCGGTCTTCACGGCGTCGGGCTTCTCGCCTTCGTCGGCCGGGGAGAAGCGGGTGTCGTAGATGACGAACGCGATGAGGATGGCCGGCAGCATGAACGCCGCGGTGTGCTCGGACACCTTCAGGGCCAGCGCCACGGCGTCGAAGACCAGCACGCCCACGCCGATGAGGACGTAGGGCACCACCTTCTTGAGGGCGGCGGCCACCTTGGGGCCGGCATCGCTCACCGGCGCGACGGAGAAGCCGTCTTTGTTCCGCGCGAGCATGGCCACGAGGTACAGCGTGGCGGTGAGCACGAAGACCTGGAAGCCGCGGGAGAAGAGTTCGTCGGTGGTGACCTGCTTGTTGAGGATGGCCACCAGCACCACCACGAGGCAGGGTCGGAGCACCACGCCCAGGCTGCCCGACATCGCGGTGGCCGACAGGGCGACCCGGTGCGAGGCGCCGGCTTCACGCAGCTGCTCGAACACCACCGCACCTGCGGCGATGACGAAGATGCCCGAGGCACCCGAGTAGGCGGTGGGCAGCGCTGCGAGCACGACCACGAGCCACGCCAGGATGGCCGGCGGCAGCTTCCAGGGGGTGATGATGGCGAAGGCACGCCGTGCGAGGCGGGTCTCGGCGAGCATCATGCCGGCCCAGATGTACAGACCGATGCCGATGTACACGCTGGGGTGCTGCACGAACTTGTGCAGGTAGATGGCCTGACCGGACGGGTGGCCTTCCAGCACCAGGAAGTACACGATGGAGAGCAGGCCCATGTAGACGTACAGCGGGATGGCCATCCCGAGCCGCATGACCGAGAAGTCTTTGTCGAGCCCCGGGGGCTTCTTCACCATGTGGAAGAGGTTGACCAGTGCCAGGGCGCCGAAGCCCGCGGCCCACAGCAGGGGCAGGCCGGCGTGTTCCACCTCGGCAGATCCGTGCTGGCCCACCCGCCAGTCTTCGATCGACGAGTACAGGAACGAGGCGTGCACCACCAGCTGGAGGCCCTGCGAGATGTTGTGCTCGAGGGTGTTCTCGGGCTCACGCAGGGCGATGTGCTGACGGCGCACCGTGGTGGCGAACGCACCCACGAGCAGCAGCAGGCTGAGGAGGTGCTTCCAGTAGGGGAACTGGGCGAACCGGGAGACGGCGGTTTCGAAGGAGCGGTAGGCCTTCACACCGCCGGTGAGCCGGGCGGACTTGGCGTCGAAGTCGGCGTGCTTGGTGGCGCACCGCTTGTGGAGGGCGCGCACTGCCGGGCAGTTTTCAGTGCTGGCCGCAGTGGCCCCGCCAGCGCCGGGGTCCTGGCCGCCGAAGGGGTCGTCAGCTGCGCCGGGGTCGGCACCGCCGAAGGGGTCGTCGGCTGCGCCGGGGTCGGCACCACCGAAGGGGTCGTCGGCTGCGCCGGGGTCTTCGCCGCCGAAGGGGTCGTCGGCTGCGCCGGGGTCTTCGCCGCCGAAGGGGTCGTCGCCCCCCTCGGAGCCCGGGTCTTCACCGCCGAAGGGGTCGCCGTCTGCGGGGGCTGCACCGGCATCGGCGTCTTCGGCGGGGCACGACGCCAGGCGGGCATCGAGCTCGGCGAGGTCGCACTCGGGGGCGACGGGGTCGGTCCGGAGGTCGGCTGCGTAGCCGGGCCAGATCGACTCGCCGAGCCCGACGAGGCGCGTGTCGAAGTTGGGGGCCACTCCCACCGCGAGCGCGGCGAGGAGCAAGCCAAGGATTCCAACGGCAACCGGCCCAAGGAGCCGGTCCAGCGGCCCGGACGGCCCCCCGTGACTCATGGTCGCTCTCCTACTCGGTGGAGGTCGCCTCGTTCACGGGCGACCGCTCTGCCTACTCGCGGTTGTCCGCGCACTCGGCGCGGGCCTTGTCCTGGTAGCAGCGGGTCTTCTTCATGTTGCTGAGCATGAACTTGCTGTAGGCGCCCTTGTCGCGAAGCTCCACGCGGACGTCCTGGAACAGCGCATCCCACTCGGCGAGGCGGTCGGGCGGGATGTCGATCCACTTGCTGGCCGGAATCTGGGCGTCGGCCTTCTTCACAGCCGCCATGGCGGTGTTGTAGTTGGCGGCCCAGTAGGCACGGGACTTCTTGCCGAAGTCGGCGGGGAACTTGTCCTGGCGGACCAGCACCTGGAAGGTGGCCTGGGCGAGCGGAGCCTTGATGACCCCACCTGCGCTGCCCACGCCGCGGTGCAGCTCAAAGGGACCGTAGCCGACAGCGCTCATGTAGCAGACGTCGACGTCGCCGTTGTTGAACTTGGGACCGATGCTGCCGAGGTCGGCGGGCACGACGATGGCCCCCACCTTGTTGACCATGTGGGGGGCGGCCTTGTCGTAGTCCATCGTGGCGATACGCTTGCCGGCGAGCTCACCGACGGTGTCGATGTTGCGGTCGCGGACGAACAGGTACACCGCACCGGCGGGGATGATGCCCACGGTCTCGTGGCCGCCCTTGGCGAGGGGCTTGGCGATGCCGTCGTACTTGTTGATGGAGTTCACCATGCTGCGGATGGCGTTGTACGTGGGCAGGCCGCCGATGGCTTCGAGGGTGCTGGGGTAGTTGTTGAAGCGCTGCAGCCGCACGCCCGTGGCCACCACGGCGTCGCACTGGCCGGCTTCGTAGTCTTTGGCCGCCGTCTCTTCGTCGGTGTAGGCCTTGAGCTCGATGGTGACGCCCCAGGTGCCTGCCTCGAGGGCATAGTCGCTGAGGAGGCGGAAGAAGTCGCCCGACTTGCCGGCGGGGTCGTAGGCGCACATGGTGCGGGTCTCGGCCATGGCCGGCGTGGCGGTGGCGAGGCCGAGCAGAGCGGCGGCACCGGCCACGAAGCGGGTGAAGCTGGAAGTCATCGGGGCTCCTGAGCTGGACGTTCGGTGTCGTCCCCGGTGGGGGCGGCATCGTCGGGAGAGGGTTCGGCGGGCAGTTCGTTGGCGAAGGGGTCGTCGCCCCCGGCTTCCCCACCGAAGGGGTCGCCGCCAAAGGGGTCGTCGCCGTCGGGGGCGCCGGCAGGGGTGCCGGGCAGCTCGCCGAACACCGGGGTGCGGTAGCCTTCTTCCGCAATCCAGAGAAGGTCGGACTGGTGGAGGCTGAGAAGGTAGGCGTAGCGGTCGAGCAGGGCGTGGGTGGTCGACTGCGGGTGCGCTTCGAGGGCCTTGGCGTGGGCCATGATGGCATCGCGGGCGACGTCTTCGCGGCCGGCGTTCATCGCGATGGTGACCTGGAGGCCCCGGGCCACGCGAACACCGAGGGCTTCGCCCTTCTGGCCCATGTCTTCGAGGATGGCCCAGGGGTCGGTGCCTTCGGGACCTGAGCCCGGGATGGTGGCCCATGCGGCCGCCTGGAGTGCCTCGGGGGCGTACCACCACTGCTTGCCGTCGACCGTGCCGTCTTTGTCGGGGTCGGACATGAGGCACTCGGCCCCCCGCGCCACGGCCAGGATGGTCTCCTGGGGGACGTCGAGGGTGCGCCCGGACTGGCTGTCGTGGAGGACGGCCTGGGTGCCGGACACGAGGGCCATGAAGTAGCCGAACTCTTCGTAGCTCTTGAGCTTGGGGCAGTCGCCGTTGCCGATGTCGCCGTACTCGATGAGGCCCTGCTCCCACGCCCGCAGGTACCGGGCGGCTGCGCGCTGGTGGGAGCGGTCGGCGGCGAAGCCTGCATCCCGTGCCACGCGGGACCGTTGTGCAGGCGCGAGACCGAGCGCATCGGACAGGGCCTTGGCGCGGTCGAGCTCGTGGGTCCAGGCGGCCACCTCGTCGCACATCGCTGCGGTGGCTTCGGAGATGAGCAGCGCCTGACGCGCGGGCTTCTTCTCCTTGGTGGCCGCAGCGAGCGGGCTGCGCAAGGACACACCGATCTCGCAGGACTGGTCGACGTCGGGCACGGTGAGCGCCCGGGCCACGACCCGGTTGACGGTGAGCTTGTCGATCTTGCTCGCACAGCCGGGCAGAGCGACCCCGATCAGGAGCAGTGCCGAACCAAGACGGGCAGACAGACGACGACGGCGGATAGAGGTCGAGTACATCGCCGGGGCGTATAGCGTGTCGAACCCGCAACGGTCACGGATTGTGGACCGACACGGTCCGAAATCGGCGAGTGCGGGGAGAATCGAGGTGCAGGACTCTGCCCTCGCCACGCGATGAAGGCCCCCCGCGTACCGGAGCACAACGTGTCGAACTCCCGCATCTTCGTCGTCGCCGCCGGCCTCCTCGTGGTGGTCGTCGGCGCCGTGCTGTGGTGGACCCCGGCCCCCGCCCCCACCACGCCCGCTGTGTCCGCACCGGCCAGCCCCCCCAAGAGGGCCGCAAAGCCCGCGCCCCGCCGGGTTCTCCCCACCCGCACCGTGGTCGACCCCGGCGTCCACCCCCACCTCGACGCCGCCTACGCCGCGCTCCGGCCCGACGCCCGGCTCCTTCGTTGCCCCACCCCCGAGCTCACCGACGGTCGCTACGAAGCCGCCGGCAAGGGCGCCCACCTCGTCCAGGTGGAAGCGGGCGTGCTCACCGCCGCAGTCGACGTCGACGCCGGCCAGGTCGAGCTTCGCCAGGCCCACGTCCCGGTGGCACAGCTGGCCTGGTCCGACCACCTCTGCGCGGTGGAAGTGGCATCCCGCAGCCAGATCACCGGCACCCTCCACCACGCCGACGGAACCCCCGCCGTCGACCACGCGGTCCGCGGATGCTTGCACGGCGAGTTCGCGCGCACAGACTCCAATGGGGCATGGTCGCTTCCTGCGGTCGACGGCACCGTCTGCCACCCGATGGCGTTTGTCGAGACCGACGACGGCCGCTTCGGCAAGTCCAACGTGGTGGGCGTCGAGGTCAACGAACACACCGCGCCAGTCGCCCTGGTCCTCCCCCCGCTCGACGACCTCTGGACCCCCGAAGACCTCGCCCAGCAGGCCGAGATGCTCGCCCAGATGTTCGGCCAACGCATCGGTAGGCAGGCCGAAGAGGTGTCCCGCTACAGCGCCCGCACCCACTCCCTGGACGGCCCCGCCGCCACGGTCGCCCGCGGCCTGATCGCCGAAGAGACGGCCTTCGTCGCCCACGTCCAGGGAGAGATCGAGCGCCTGCGCGATCCCGCCGAACAGGTGGATGCAGTCCGGGATGCCTGGCTCTCCCTCAATTGAGTCATTCAACTCCCCCAATCCTGCGCCGCCGCAGTCCGACGCAGAACGAATTCCACCCCGGGCCGACGTAGAGCAGGCCGTCTGAGACAGGAGACGGCACCACGTTGCTCAACGCGCCAAATTGTCCTCGCAACACCGGAGGACAGGATGCGCACCGCTCTTCTCATCTCCACCACCGGGCTCTTGTGGCTCGTCGGCTGTGGCGGCTCCAGCAAGTCCACCAGCGAAGACTCGGACGGCGACGGCGTGGTCGATGCGGCGGACTGCGCGCCCGACGATGAGACCCGCTACCCGGGCGCCACCGACATCCCCGACGACGGTCTCGACCAGGACTGCAACGGCTCCGACACCGTCACCTGCTTCCTCGACACCGACCTGGACGGCCACGGCAGCGCCAGCACGGGCCTGTCCCAGAACGGGCTGTGCACCGACCCCGGCTTCTCGGAGCTCGACGACGACTGCGACGACGCCGACCCCACGGCTCTGCCGGGTGGCACCGAGGTGGCCGACGACGGCATCGACCAGGACTGCAGCGGCACCGACACCATCTCCTGCTACGAAGACCTCGACGGCGACGGTGTGGGCAGCAGCACCCTCGTGCTGGCCGACGACGCCGACTGTTCCGCCACCGGCCGCTCGGCCATCGACGGCGACTGCGACGACACCGACCTCACCGCCTACCCGGGCGCGGACGAGGTGTGCGACGACGGCGTCGACAACGACTGCGACACCTCGGGCGACTGCGACGACGACGACTGCAGCGCCGACACCGCGTGCCGCATCCTGGTCGCAGCCGACGGAAAGACCGGTGAGCCGGGCAACCTGTACCGCATCGACCCCGCCACGGGCACCGCCACGACGGTGGGTTCGGTGGGCTACGCCATCACGGGCCTGGCCTTCGCACCCGACGGTCGGCTCTTCGGCAGCGAAGCCACCCAAAGCGGCAACCGCGGCACCGCCCGCCTCATCGAGATCGACCTCGACACCGGCGAAGGCAGTGTTGTGGGCGAGCTGTTCGATGGCGCCATCAACCACAACTCCACCGCCGACATCACCTTCGTGGGCTCCCGCCTGCTCGGCTGGACGGAAAGCGGCGACGACCCCATCGAGATCGACGTGACCGACGGCTCTGTGACCGTCATCGGGAACTCGGGAATCTCGTCGGCCGGCAGTGGCCTGGCCACCGACGCCACCGGTCAGGTGTGGTTCGCCCCCGGCCGCGTGAACGGCTCGCTGTACACCCTGGACCCCACCACCGGCGTCGGCACCGAAGTCGTCGGTCTGTCGGGTGGCACGTACGACAACATCAACAGCATGTCCTTCCTCAACGGTACGCTGTACGCCGTCGAGACGCAGGACACGGGCAGCACGGCCTCCGCCCAGCACCTCGTCACCATCGACACCACCACCGGTGTGCTCACCCCGGTCGGCACGGTGCCCACGCCCATCGACTCGCTGGCTGCCTGGCCTCCGTGAGGGGGGTGGGGCCCGTGGATTCCGGGGAGAACTCCGTCCTCCCCGGGCCCCTCCGGCTGGGGGACGACTCGCTGCGCTCCGTACGATGGTTTGCAGGGTTCGACGGCTGGTGCCTGGGTCCGGGCCCGCTGCCGGGTCTGGGGTTCGATGGGCTTGGGGGACGACGAATCGATGGGTTGGTGCCAGGTTCGTCGCTTTGTTCGCTGACGCTCCGAACGACTCGGTCGAGGCTGACCCCTGAATCGCGAGCACATCGCCGTTCTCACAGTCCTCCCCCTTCAGGGGGAGGTGGCCCGAAGGACCGGAGGGAGCCCACCAGAGAGCCCTCCACCGCGAAGTCCTCTCCATTCAGGGGTCTCGTACCCGGACAGGTTGTGCGTTCCTCCGACCGAACACAGTGTCCTCGGTTGAGGTTGGCTCCGGGCTGACTGCTCGTGCATCAGCGGGGGACTCCGTCCCCCAGACACCCCCTGGTTTCCGGGGAGAACTCCGTCCTCCCCGGGCCCCTCCG